>Ga0209012_1000347_pt1 | contig 66633 bp, 58 predicted proteins | sample RS3BMetagenome_FD_184735 | JGI IMG/M metagenome (GOLD analysis project Ga0209012, IMG submission 184735) | Ferric oxide microbial mat and aquatic microbial communities from Rainbow Spring, Yellowstone National Park, USA - RS3B (SPAdes) (version 3) ... | reverse complement strand
TCAGAGAGCACCCAGAAGAAGCCAGAGGTCTTCCCTCACTGAGGCTTAATCCAAAGGTGTAGAGTAGCACGGCGACCACCTTGAGCTCAGAAGAACCTCTTCTTATTCCTCTTAAAAACGTTTAAATTCCTGAAGAATTCGAATATGTCCGTGGTGGACTCCACGGTCGCTCACCGATTCCGAACCGTGGCGCCCACCACGTTTAAGCCTTATCCGGACACCATCATTTACAGAGAAAAAGAGTTTAATAAAGCGATTCCTTGCAGATTCGTTCAGGTGAACCATTCTTACTCCCGAAAAGGTGTTCTGAGAGGACTTCACTTCCAGCTCAAACCCCACCCGCAGGGAAAACTTGTGGGTACGTTAAGCGGCAGAATATTCGATGTCGCGGTTGACCTGAGAAAGGGCTCACCCAGCTATAAGAAATGGGTCTCAGTCGACCTTTTTTCAGGGAGGTTTCTTTGGATTCCCACGGGGTTTGCCCACGGTTTCCTTGCACTCGAAGATAGTCACATGGTCTATTTTGTGACATCAGAGTATGACCCTGCACTCGACGCCGGTGTGGCGTGGAACGATCCTGAAATAGGAGTTGAGTGGCCAATACGAGACCCAACCGTTTCAACCAAAGACAAGCGGTTACCCAAGCTAAAAGATTTTGACACTGGTTTCCAATACGACGATTCACCGTGCTAGCATAGAGCTAAGGATTCCTTATATTCAGAATTGTGTAGGTCCTAACGACTGGCCCGACAAGACTAAGGGAATACTCTTACGTGCGCCGAAACCGTTTACAACCAAGCTCTCGCATGGTTGGTGCTTCTGGGGGCGCTTTTACACTTTCCAAAATTCTTCGATATAAAGGGTAAAGAAACAAGTTTCCTTAGGGGAAGCATGCTACGGCATTGATTTACGCTGAGAACTGCTTTGACCGACTCAAAAGAGTCGGGGGTCTCGGATTCATAGGTAAGAATATAATAAGGTCCCCTCATTGGCGAACTCAAAACTTGCCCCAAGGAATTTAGTAGCGTGTCGCGGTGATTCTGACGGGGTTTCCATGGCTGCTTAATAGGCGAGCCACGTTTAAGGCAGTTATTGCTAGGGTCACGATTAGCATGTCGGTCTCCGTAAGGGCATAGTCAAACATAAATTTGCTGAGCCCATCAAACGCTTCGACTCTATCTTCGAGCGAGTCAGGTGCGACGCATTGCAGTGAACTGTTTTTTCAGGGCTTCTAGGACGCCCGCGCCGTCCTCGGCTTTCGTGACGTAGTCCGCCTCGGCTTTGAGTTGGTCCACGGCGTTTCGCACCGCCACTTTGACTCGGCCCAGTTTGAGCATTGACACGTCGTTTTCGGCGTCGCCCACACACATCAGGGCGCCTGCGTCGACGTCGAGTCTGCGCAGCGCAGCCTTCAAACCCGAGGCTTTGTCTACGCCTGGTGGCAGAACCATGACTCTGTCTTTGTTGAGCTCGATTCTCACCGCGCCGGGTTTCAGGAGGTGTTCGAGTCGGGGTAGATGGGCGCGGTCCGCGGAGACTATGACTTCCTCGCATCCCGGGTTGAGGTGTTCAAGAAGCGCTTTGCGCGTCGCGGACCACGCAGGGGAGTCGAAAACCGTTTTCTGGTGGTCCACCAAGAGAATCGCCCCGTTTTCGGCCACGACGGCGTCGAACACCGACGGGGACACCAGTTGTTCGAGTTCCTCGACGCATCTGCCGGTGACCAGCACCAGTTTGACGCCGGTTCGCCGCAGAGCCTTCAAGTAGTCGAGTAGGCGTGGGTCCACGTTTCCATTTCTGGGTTTAACGGTTCCGTCGAAGTCTAAGGCGACGGCTTTTATCGGGTTCTCAGTCATTGCGGGGCACTTCTTTTGTGAGCCGAAAACACTCGGCTAAACTCTTACTCGGCCGATTCTTCCGGGTTTGGGCTCGATTATTACGCCGTCGGCTCTTTTGAGTTTGAGGAACTTCTCTATGTCTTTTTGGGTGAAGCCCTCATCCAGACACCTCTGTTTAAAGTCGGCTTCCAACACCCCGTCTGGCCCCGCTTGGGCGAGCATGCCGAGGAACAGCTTGTCGATTCTTGCCATGACCCCGAGTTCTTCGGTGGTTTTGCCCACAATGACCGTGCTGAGGTCCGCTCTTTCACCCGTGGCGGTGTAGACGCCGATACCTTCGAGGAACACGTTGTACAGCCTGATGGCCGCCTCGGCGTCGGCGGCCGAAGCCACTCTGCTGAGCCTGAGCCTGGCGTGCGCCTTGGTGAGCCGCACCAAACCTTCGAGTTGCCTTGTGGTTATCACCACGGGTGAGTCTGGGGACTCGCTTTTTTTGCGCATCTCCGAGTAAAAGGTGTTGAGTCTTTCGGCGGCTTCCGGGGATAGCTCTGGGAAAACGTTGTGTCTTGAGTAGGCTATGTATTTTCTTATGGTGTCAGCTGAGAAGGGTATGTTGATTTGTCCTTGTCCGCGCACCTTCAAGACGAACTCGGCCATTTCTTTGTCGCGTCTTTCGTCGGGTTTGTCTTCGACTATGAAGATTAGGTCGAATCTGCTGAGGATGGTGGGAGGCAGATTGATGTTGTCCGCCACGCTTCTATCCCTCAAATATTTGCCGAAGGTTGGGTTACCCGCGGCTATGACGCCGCAGCGGGCGTTCAGCGTGGCGTGTATACCCGCCTTGGTTATGGTCACGGTGTTGTGAAGAACCACTCCTTTGGACACAAAGTTGTGGTGTGGTTCAACCGTGACGTCGTAGACCCACGGAGTTTTGAAGGTCCCCGCGTTGGGCACCGTCTCCACTTTCTCGACGAAAAGGTAGCGCGGGCTCTGAGCCTCCAGGGTCTTAGGGGACTCGGGTGTCCGCGTAAGGGTTCGGGCCAAAACTGGGCGTGCGTCTTCGAAGTCGGGTGACTCTGCGGTACTCGGATCCCGCAAAGCCCCTCGCGGAGAACCCCCGCGGTTTTCCGCAAGAGATGCGCCAAGCGCTTGGCACACGCGCAGAACCCTCTTTGGCAAAACGGCGTCACGTAGCCGGCTCAGGTCCTCTTCTGCTTCGACTGCGACCCTGAACAGTTTCTTTCTTCGTGTCAGCCTAGAAGATACGCCCAGCTTTAGAAGTGTGTCTTGCAGGTCTTCGGCCAAGCCTTTTGAATGCACGGTGAACCAGACTGTATCCACGCGGGCTTCGCCTTCTGCGGCGAAGAACGCTGACACGAAGTGTCTTACCGTTTCCTGTGGGGCGCCCATGAGTTTACTGGGAATCCTTCTTCTGGCAGGGTGAAGCGTGAGCTCGGGGAAGTTGTGTTTGAGCCACGAGCTCAGAGTGTTCGAGGAGTAGCGTTGCACCACAGCCTCGCCGCGTGATTGGGTCACCGCGGGTCCCACGCCGAACACGCGTTGCATCAACGCCTCGACTTCTCTGGGAACCTCTGGGTTTCTGCGCGAAAGCTTCAACTCGCACACCGAAACTCTGCGTCCCTCGTAGTCCTTGGAGCCATAGAAGCGTCCGGCTGCCGCCAACCAGCCCAGGGCGGAACTCAGCTCGTTTGTGAGCGCCTGCGGTGCGAAACGTTTCTCCGAGACTCCACCGTGTCCGCGGGGCTCGCTCAGAACCACTGGAGTGGACGAGCTGGGAACCATTCTGGGCGCTGGAACCGTGTCCCCGACTCGGACACGGCTTGCTTCAACGGTGCGCAGGGCGCCGTCTCTGTGCACGAACACTGGGTGCTCGGGTGTGACCACTACGCTTCTACCATTTGAAAACTTTATTCGGATGAAGCCGGCGGGCGCAACGTGTCTGCTGACCCTGTGAACCCGCGCTTTGCGCACACTCGAATCGTTGAAGTCCAATGAGTAAACCAGCACTTCGTCGTCGAGAGGAAGTATTTCACAGTTCACACCCTGAATCGTCTTGGCTCGGTTGCGCTCGATGAGCTGGTCCACGAACTCGCCTATTCTGCGCCGACTGCCATCCGCAAACAGGATTTCCACTGAGGGGTGATAGGACTGCTGCTCCAGCGCCTCGTGTATCGCGCTTCTGTCGTTGTTGTCCATCTTGTCTATTTCGTCGAGAAGCGTCACGCCGCCGTCGGCTAGAACCATGGCTCCGGCTTCCAACATGAATTCACCCCGTGAATCCCTTACAACCGCAGCCGTGAGGCCCACTCCGCTGCTACCCTTCCCGCTTGTATAGATACCTCTTGGAACCAGTCTCGAAACGGTTTGGAGTAGCTGGGATTTACCCGTACCCGGGTCGCCGAGAATCAGGAGGTGTGAGTCGCCGCGCACCTTGGTGTTGTCGGGTAGGGGAACAGTGGGGGCGCCCACCAAGGCCAGCAGAATCGCCTCTTTTATGTCCGTTAAGCCGTATATGCCCGGAGCCAAAGATTCTATCAGCTTCTCTTTGAGCCAAGGGTCGGAGGCCATGCTCTTTATTTCTTCCAAGTCTTTGGGGGAAAGCTCTACGGATTCGAACTCTTTTTCGGCTGTTTCGAAATGATTTATTTCGATAAAGGTTTCAAGCGCCCTTTCCCCTTGGGCGCGAGGCGGCTGATAAGCCCTGAAAACACCCGTGACCCTTATGCGGCTGCCCGGCTTAACCTTGTCCACCAAGTCGTCGGTGGCCAAAGCCTGGACGCCTCTGGGTAGAACTCCTCCTCTGAGTTCCTCTTGGCGCTCTTGGAGCAGGAGCCTTTGGTGGTTTATAGAGTAGCTGGAAGCGGCGTCCAAAACCATTGGGCCGCCGCACCTCTGCTGGTCGTCGACAAGGTTGGTGCACTTCAGAGGCGCGAAAACTTCTGTGAGCCCAACCACGCCCGGCTGGGTGTAGCCACACTTCACGCATCTGTAGACGGGTATTACCAAGTAGGGTTTGGACACGGCGACTCGCAGGGCGACTGCCTCTATTTGAATCAGCGTGTCCACGTGTTGGGCTCCCAGCTCTCTCAGCCTGACAGAAGAGCCCTGGGGAAGCCTGAACCTTACGTTGAGAGGTATGAGGGAGGCGGCCTCGTCGAAGCTTTTGACGCCGCCCTTCAACTCCTGATTCCTGAGAGCCAAATCCTTTACTTCTGAGGCATACTCGGGGTCCAAAACTTGAAGCCTTTCAAGCAGAGCCTTTTTCAACGAGGGCATGGCAGCGTCGGGTCTGCTCTGCACCGTCTTCGCCAAGTCGTGGTCGTGTTCGATAAGGTGCTCAAAGTCCACGACCAGCGCCCTCTCCTTGTTGGCGGCCATCTCAATTATTTTGCGCCTATACACCTCGTCTTGTCCCAGCCTGAAATCGGTCAAAAAGCTCAGAAACCTTTTTTGAATGGAAACAGGGTCCAGAAACCCTCTTGTAACCGTTACAGTCAAACAACAAAACCTCTTGCGCGATACACAACCATTGTGCAACTGGTCTATAACCTTTAGTCCCGATTTCATTCGCAACGCGCACCCAAAACTCACCGAGAGTTGTTCACGTGACACGTTCAAGCCGACTGGCCCAACGACTTTCATGGCGAACACGGCTGAACCAGACTACCCAATACAATTCTGACATTCTCTTCACCCTAAAGGGTTGGAGGCTCCCGCTTCAAAGACACGTAGCCGACACCCCGTCTTGAGAGGCACCCCGCGAGTCTCCGCAGGCGCATATTCGGATGTGTCTCACCCTACTTTGAAGCCGATATTCCTGATATTCACCGAAGCGTTCAGGTCGCGGTCCGAGACAAGCCCACACTCTTTGCGCCCAAACACCCTGTCTGAAAGCGCAAGCGACGGGTTGCGCCACCCACAATTCGAGCACACCTTGGAGGAAGCCTCAAACCTACCTATTTTAACGGTGTCCACAGCCTTGTACACAAGCGTTCTTCCAAGCATGCCCAAGAGGCGCCCAGTATACGCTTGGCAAGCCTGCTGTTTTTCACATGCCCTCTATATTCAAGTCTTCAAGCACAACGTCCGAGCAGGACTCGGGCTTCGCCGCACTCGCTCAGCTTGTGCACAAAATCAGTCCTTGAATCAGAGAGCTTTAGAGTTTTGCAAGCCTCAGCCTCCGCTTCCACCTGTTCTTGGAGCCTCTGAGCTTCCCCGAAAGCCCCCTGTGCTCCCTTTTCAGCTTCCTTTCAAAGTACACGAGAAATCTTGGGTTTTCTACCGCAACCCCGTCCCACGCAACAACTATCCGAGAAACACCCCTGCCCAAGCCTACTATACAGTTCACATCCGCTGTCTCTGGTTTTTCAGTGGCCTCGCAGCACAAAGAGGCGTAGCAGTGGTCCGCGACCTTCGTGATTATCGCCCGCCCGATTCTTCCAAGCGTGCATACATCGGTCTTATCCCTGTACCTTATACCCTGCAGGAAACCTGGGTATTATAACCTTCCCGTCTGTAGCCTTAACACCCAATGACACCACAAAGCACTGGCTCTTCTTCTTGGCTTTGAACCTCGGGTACCCCGCGTTCCTCCTGAAGAACGCCTTGAAAGCGTTATCCAGTTTCCTGAGCGTCTGCTGGAGGCTCGGGTTGATACTTCATAGAGCCACTCTTTCTCTTTTTGAGCTCCGTGAGCAGCTCACATTTTAAAGTGGTTGAGCCCCTGCGGCTCCCCCTTCGCCTTTGATTCGACATAGCAACGTGTGCACAACTCAAGAAAACGGTTCCACACAAATCTACAAGACCCAAAGTGCTTAAGAAGCGTCGCCTGCTTCTCAGCCGGGTAGAGACGCGCTTTGAGCGATTTCAGCGCGATAAATAAAAGAAAATCCACCTCTATTAGCTTCGCCTTCCTTACTCCCCGCTAAAGCCCGGAGCTTGCGGAAGGTGTTTATATCGTCAATAAAGCTTATTTTGGATTACGACGCATCCGAAGTGGTCCGCAATGGGTAAAGTAACGGTTGAGTCGTTGGGCTACAAACCCAAGCCAATTGATCCGGATTTCATGAGCAAAAAAGACGTTTATCCCGAAACCGGCGAACACTTTAACCACAAGGTTTTCGCCGAAGGAGTTGAGAGATTGGACGAAGACGGTAAACCATACCCAACGAAACTGGGTATCCACGGCACCATGGTTGCAGTGGACTTCGAAGCCTGCATAGCCGACGGCGCCTGCATGGACGCTTGCCCAGTCCAAGTCTTCGAGTGGTTTCTCAACCCGGGCAAAATGGGAACAGGTCAAGACCTGGACCTAACAGACAAACCTGACCTCAAAGCCAAATACGCATGCGACAAATCAGACCCAGTCAGGGAATCTGACTGTATTTTCTGCCTCGCATGCGAAAACGTGTGTCCCACACACGCCATAAAAATAACTCAGATGTAGCAAAAAGCTTGTGAACGCATTCATCAACAGGACGTGCTGGCGCCTACTCCAACTGCGTAGTTTGGCGATGGATGCCAGCGCATTAACGCTTTTTGTTCAACGCAAACGTCGTTGAAGGAGTTGTTTGAACAATCTTTTCATGAAACCCTTGGGTCTTTTGTGTGCGTTCACCGAGATGAGAGCAGTCTTGATGGGAGCAAGGCGGCTCTGGCGCCGGTGGCCGCAGCTACAGTTGTTCCGTTGAGTTGACCCCGCGGATTGTTCGTGGAGCCATTCGTTTCCAAAGGTGTTTCTGCCACAACTTCGTTCACAACTCTTCTATCATTTACTACGACCAGTTTCTCACCGACGCATAGTGTTCGCCACAAATTTCTCAGCGTGTCCCAAACACCGTATCTTTTGGTCACCCCGCAAAACCACACCTTACACTTTGACCCCTAATTATGACAGCCCATGATTGTTCTCTGAGAATCGACTATGACGCCGCCCACGGTTACGCGGTAGAGTACAACAACGCGCCACGCGGGGCCGGCGCCGCCCAGTCGTGTGGTTCCCACGATGCCACAGCGAATTCTACGTCGACTATGGTGGCCAACACGTACGCTCACACCACGGCAACGTAGACGCCTCGTAACACCATCACGTGGATACCGGTGGGCGGAAAGGTGGCGTCGCCGTTTTCAAAGCCGAATTCAACCGGTGCCAACACGGTTGTTGAACCCACGACGGCGCCGACTAGACTGCGGTGGTCAAGGTTGGCCAAGCGGTCAATTTGTCAGCGAGTCTCTACGCTTCATCCGTGGCCTTCAGAATTCGTGCCGCGACCACAGTATGATTACCCATCTGCTCAGCTACGCCCCGCTTGTCGTGAAGAGACTGGACTCACGTCATGGTCGGTGAGAGACGACCAAAGAGCACGGGTTTTCTTCTACTTTACTTTTCCCAGAACCCTCGCGCTAAACCCCTCTGTTTTTGAGGGCCGCTTTGGCCACTTTGTCGGACGCGTTTTGGGCCAGTCGGGCGAGTACATCTTTCGGCGTCGCCGGGTTCCTAGCCAACCTGAACAGCACCAACTCGTTTTGAGGCGGCTTTACGAATTCTTCGTATAGCCTTCTGAGACCCTCTGGAGGCGCCTGAACGTTCTTGGCGGCCGCCAACGCTACTTTTTCAACGCTTCTCAGCGAAGGGAACGCGTCAAGCGCCGCGCCTATCACATCCGCGCCCAACTCTTTGCTTGCCAAATTGGCCGAGCAAAGCTCGTCTCCGATCCCCGCAAGCCTCAAAGCCAAGTCTTTGGGCAGAGCGGGGTTGAGCGCCATGTCACGCTTGGCACTCATGGTGCCGGAGACCAAAATCTTTTCGAGCACTTCTCTTGGGGTGCTGGGGTTCTTGGCCAAGTTCCACTCTATTTCGTTGCCTCTGTAACGTGAGAGAATTTTGAGGGCCTCGCCGGGCGTGTTTGGGTTGGCGGCCGCAGAGGACAACACTTCGAAGCTTTCGTCCGCAAAAAACATTTCATCGCCTTCTCCTCCTCTCCCCCTGTTTCTCACCGATTCGTCTTCGCTTTTGACCAAACTCAAAATCAGTTGGGGTGGAGCCGACCGATTGGACACGATCGAAGCCAAAACCAAGCCCTTGTTCTCGTTTTTCCCAGCCAACCTCTCAAGCAGTTCTGGGGTGGCCACTGGAGAACGGGCAACAGCCGCTCTGACGGACGCATCCGAATCCTGCGCGAGTTTTTCTAGCACGGCGGCGGAAACGTTTTGGTTTCCGGCTAGCGCTGCTCGAACACGGGGCGACTCGTCCGCCAACAATTTTTCAAACAGTTGAGCCGAGAGACCCGGGTTCTTGGCCAAAGCAGCCCTGACTCTTTGACTCTTCTCAGAAAGAAAGACGAGAACATCTGGGGGTGTGCGTTCGAAGGCGGCTATCTCGGACAAAACCTTATCCTTGTCTTTGCCCTTTGCAGTCTTCGCTAACTCTCTTATTTGTGACTCCGACAAGGACCCCAAACTGTTCTGGTCAATCGCCATTGTTATACCGACGAGTCAGAGCTAAATGGGAACATAAGGTTTATTGAAGCTTTTCTTTGAGCTCCTTCAGCCTGAGCTCCAAGGCTTCGATTTCCTTTCTTAACTCCTCTTTGTTTTCTGCGGGTTTGCCTTCAGAGCCAGAAGTTTGAACAGTGGCGGACGCCGCCACAGCTCCCATGGTCTGCATGGGCTGCTGGGTCTGCGTCATACCCTGAATTTCCCTCTCAATCTCGATTTGGCCCCTTTTGAACTCACCCATCGCTCTGCCCAAGCCTCTCGCGAGTTCGGGAAGCTTGCTTGCCCCTCCGAACAGTATAAGAGCCACAGCTATCAAAATCAACCAATCCGTCAAGCTGCCTATCAAGGGCTTTCGATTGGATTCCGCGCCCAGAATCTTAAGTTTTACCTTTGATAAAGACGGCGGGACCCCAGCTGACTTTGTTGTGAAACACCGACCATTTATTCATCCAGCCGATGTTTTCGCGGTTTGAGTTCTGCTTGGGCAGAGCCCAGCGCAGAGTTGCCCCGCGAACCCTTCGATTCCCTGTGTTTGGGCGGGCGAAACGCTGCGGCGCCCGCTTCGAATTACAGTTACTGGTCACGGGTATGCGTCTGCTTTCGGAGCGGGTACAGCAAAACCCTCGGGGAACACATATATAGTTGACCCACCATTTTTTTGTGGTCTCCACTTGAAATTTGTGCATCGAGGCATGGAAATACGTGCCAAGCGCTGCGCAGCCACCCGTTTCTCTGCGGTGCTCGTGGTTCTTGTTTGGCTCACACTTTTCGTCGCGGCGGCTGCGGGAGTTTCGACTGCCCAAAGCACTGTGGGTAGCGTTGTGAAAACCGTGCTGGTTGGCAACGGTCCTTCGGGCGCTGCGTTCGACGCTGCGAACGGAGAGGTGTACGTGGCCGACTTCGGCTCAAACACAGTGTCCGTCATCAACGACACCACGAACACGGTGGTCGCAACTGTTTCTGTGGGCGTCGGCCCCGAATCTGTTGCTTACGACTCGGGAAACGGGGACATATACGTGGCCTGCTCTGGAAACGTTGTGTCCGTGATAAGCGGAGCCACAAACAGTGTCGTAGCAACCGTGAAGGGACCCTATCTCGGAGAGGTGGGAGGATTCAGCGCCATAGCCTATGACCCACAAAACGGCGCTCTTTACGCTACCAACATCGCGGGTGTGGTGGTTGTGTTCAGCGGACGCACCAACTCGGTCACCAACACCACCAACACCACGATAAGCGTCGGCGCGGGTCCAGACGCGGTTGCGTATGACTCCGGCAACGGAGACATATATGTGGCAAACGAGGGCTCGTTCACGGTTTCTGTGATAAGCGGCTCCACAAACACGGTTGTGTCCACCATACTCGTGGGCTCTGCGCCAAGCGGCGTAGCCTACAACCCGAAAAACAAGGAAGTATACGTGACCAATCAGGGCTCAAGCACGGTGCTGGCCGTCAACGACACCACGAACACAGTGGTTGACGCCATCCCTGTAAAATCCAATCCTTGGGGAATCGTTGCCGACGCTGCGAACGGAGAGGTGTACGTGGCCGACTTCGGCTCAAACACAGTGTCCGTCATCAACGACACCACGAACACCGTTGACGGCTATATTCCGGTGGGTATGAGCCCGCAAGGAGTAACCTACGACTCGGCTAACGGCGACGTATACGTCACAAATTATGGTTCAAACAGTGTGTCGGTGATTTCCACTTCTGCTCCAAGCGTTTCTGTGACCACGAGTTCAACCACGCAGCCGTCTCAAACATCCACTCAGATTAGCCACGGCGTCAGCGGGTACCTGTATATAATTGTTATAGTGGTGGCGGCGGTTATTGTGATAACGGTGGTTCTGGCTCTGCGTAGAAGATAAGAATGTCGTCTTTGACTTCAACAATTTCAAATCGCAGGCGCCGAAACACCGTTTCTGGGTCCAAACGGTTTGACAGCCAGATGCACTCAGTCGCCTAGAACGTAGCCCACAGTCCAGTTTTGCTGGGAAAGAGGTGTCAGTCGAAAGCGCCTTTTCGCGTATCTTAAAGAATCCGCACAATTCATGGGTCCGACAACCTCAACCCCACCCAACCCCGCAATAATGCGCAGCTTTGAGCAGTTTTCGGATACTCTAGGCTTTCGGTGTGACCCGAGCCCCAGAAATTTAACGGAAACCGTTTAAAGCGTTTTGACTAAAAGCATCCAATAAAACGTTTTTTGGTGTACGGAAAAGGTTCGGCTACCAATAGGGTAAGCCAATGGTTGAAACAGCGGGTTCGCCGCAAAGCGGGTTCAGCCAAGTTCATATCTCACCTAGCATAGTGGTTCACCATGAAAGTGTGTGTGAACAGTCAAACACCTTTTATCAGGTTCAATCTCAATTACGCTGAACTCGTCGAAAAATACGGTTTGCTGGACGACCCGTTGGACCCAAGGCTGCTCGAGGAAGGGGTGGACTACGACTTCTCTCCCGGCGGTGTCACCGCCATGGTGTACCCGCTTCTCAGAGAGATGATAAAGAGCGGGTATGTTTCCAACGCGGTCTGGGTGAGCCTGGGTGTGAACTATCCGCCCAAGGTCAAAATGGACAACATACTGGTGTCCCACGTAGAAGTGGAGGACCGTGTTTTGAAGAATTACACCGCCTACAAGGAGGCGCTTTGGTCCCGTCTTCACGGGTTGGAAGAAAACGAGTTTTCGGTGGAAGGCTACCGGGCCTACGTACGCTACAATTCGCTGAATGCGGAAAAACTTCTCGACTTCGTGGACGAAATAGACCTGTTCGACGTGCAGGACTTCCAGTTATTACTGGTGGGGCAGCTCATAGGGCCTTCGGCGCCGGTTATCCTCCGCTGGCACGTTCCGTTCAAACCGCAGAACCTGGAACCCAACACCCACAGATTCATCCTCAAAGCCATGGAGGGGTTCGACTCCGTCGTTGTGAGCACCAGACGCGACTTGGAGGAGCTGATAAGGTCCGCCTATCACGGACGGGCCCACCAAATCTACCCTTTCATAGACCCCTCGGAGTGGCAGAGACCATCGGACTCGGTCACCAAGGAATTCTCGGATAAAATAGGTTTGAAGCCCGACGAGAAGCTTTTGGTGATCGTGGCCAGAATGGACCGTGTGAAGTCTCAAGACGTGGCGATCAGGGCTTTGGCTCGGCTCAGAGACAAAAAGCTGAGAGTGGCTCTGATTGGCAACGGAAGCTTTTCCTCCAGTGTTAGGGGCGGTCTAAAACATGGTAAGGCGGGGAGCTGGAGAAACGAGCTGGTCGAGTTGGCCAAGAGTTTGGGGGTGGAGGACCAAGTTGTGTTCGTGGGACACGGAACCAAGCACGACATCGAAGCTGCTTACGAATTGTCCACCGCCGTGCTTTTAACCTCGAGAATCGAGGGGTTCGGAATAACGGTTCTCGAGGGCTGGCTTTACAGGAAGCCCGTCGTCGTAAGTAAAGGAGCGGGGGTTTCTGAGCTGGTTGTGGATGGTTCAAACGGCTACAGTTTCAATGAAGGAGATGACCGTGAACTGGCGCAGAAAATCTTGGAGGTTTTGGGTTCGGGCGGCGAAAGAATGGGTGAAACCGGCTACGAAAGCTCCAAGCATTGTCACCTAAACGTTGCGACCCAGAAGGTCAAACAGGTCTACGAAGAAGCGGTTTCGCTTTACAATACGAAGACGGGGCCAATGGTCGAAACCCATGGTTAGCTACAACAGTGGCGGCGCCAACCTCTGCTCGGACTCGGATTTGGGCTTTCACCGAGCGGCTCAAGAAACACTGGAGTCGACGAAAAGTCGAAGTAAGCACTGCCAACCGAAGACGTGCCCGCAAGTTTTGGTGCTAAACCGTTCAGTCTGGGTGCTGAACGCAGAATTCTCTGACAAAGAGAAACGAGGTTTGAGGCGCTCTGCGGAAGGAGCAAAGTGTGGAAACGAAAAGCAGAAGTTTCGCTTCTACTTGGTCTCAGCCGTATTGAAAACGTTCGTACGCAGAACCGACGCGGCGGCGGAGACACCGCCTGCGCAGAGAGAAGCGGTCAGGCGACAAACGGGTCAATATAGGTGTCCACGGCACTCGGCTCGGATCCAACACTGACTCGGTTGAGCGACCGTTGTAATGGAGAAGGGGTTCGTATATGATTGACGTGGTGTGCAAAAAAGAGGTGGGCGAAAACGACAGGTTCAGGGTCACCTATAAGAGAACGGCCTATTCCTTCTGTAGTGCTAAATGCATGATGGACTTCAAAAAAGAACCCGATAAGTACGCCGAGCCCAAACCCAAAGAAAAAAGGGGTTAGAGGACGCACCGCGTCTTTGTCCGCGTGCACCTTAAAACCACGCGTTTGGGCTCCGGGTTCACCTCCGCACTTATAAAAGAATGTTGAGAAAACTGGGCTCCACGCAGCGTAAGCATATCCATACAAAAACCTCTTAAGAGTCGGTTGTCTCTCATTGGCTATGCTAAAAGAAGCCAAGCAACAAGCGGCGCCAAGCGGCCTGAAAGCTGCTTGGTGTACATTTAAACCGGGGTCACTGCTATGCTGCGCACGGCTTTCTTCGTTGCCGGAGCTTTATCACTTCAAAGGTGAGCCCGCTTGAAGCATACACCAATTTTTGAGATCTACAGGGATTCCGCACGGCTAATAGATTTCAACGGCTGGGAGATGCCGGTTTGGTTCAGCTCCATTGAAAAAGAGCATCTATCGGTTCGAAGAAAAGCGGGGGTTTTTGACATATCCCACATGACAAGGAGCATTGTTAAGGGAGAACAAGCAGCTTCCTACATGGATTATTTGTGCGGCGCAAAGCTCTCTTCTTTAAAGGTTGGTAAGCTGGGTTACACACACGTGTTAAACGAAAAGGGAGGAATAATCGATGACGGCATAGCATTCAGACTTAGCGTGGACGAATACCTCTTTGTAACCAACGCCTGCACCGAAAGGCGAACCAGCGAATGGTTTCCCCGAGTCGCCTCTGAACACGGCTTCAAAGTCGAAATTAAACGTGACAGCCCAGACAACGGAATGCTCGCCGTGCAGGGCCCGTCTGCGCTTCAAGCAGTAAACGAAGAATGCGGAGTGAACCTGTCCAACAAGCAAAGATTCGAGCTGGCTGTGTGGAACGAATCCATTTTTAGTCGAAGCGGTTACACCGGAGAAGACGGCGCGGAAATCATCGGCTCCGGGGAAACTCTTAGAAAAATCTTTCGCGGACTCCTGAGCCGAGGCGTTACGCCGTGCGGTTTGGGAGCAAGAGACACTTTAAGGCTTGAGATGGGCTACCCCTTGGGATGCGTGGACGTTGACGAATCAGTCACTCCTTTTGAGATGGGTGCCCAAAAATTTTTGGATCTTCAAAAAGAATTTGTGGGTCGCTCAGCGCTTTTGAATTATTCGCCGAGCAGACGTTTCAGAGGCGTTATCACCGAGGAACCCGCGGTTCTAAGGGGAGGCTACGAAGTCGAATGCCCGAATGGTGAACTGGTCAAGCTCACTTCCGGCACAATGTCTCCCATTCTTCGAAGAGGCATAGGGCTGGGGTTCTTCTCGACCAGCGTTGAGCCGGGGCAACCCGTCACCGTTCGTCTGAGGGAGCGCTTGCTTCGAGCCAAAGTGGTGAAACCACCCTTTCTGCAGAAGTGACCACTTCCCTAGTAACGGTGTGCGTAGGTGTTCACCCACACAAGACAAGACAGGCGCAGCGCCGTGGTCCAGCGGGTCGAGCATCGCGAACACGGGTGTTGCGGACGGGCAATTTTGAGTGACGCGTGGCGGGCTTCAAAGCTTTGGTCACCTTTAAGTAGGTCACGTGTAAGGGTTTTTCAAATGACAGTTGTTCCCAAAGACCTACTTTACACGAAGGAGCACGAATGGGTGAAGGTGGACCAAGGCGCGGATGAGACGGTTTGCGTAGTTGGCATCACGGACTACGCGCAGGCCAAACTGGGAGACATAGTGGTGGTGGACCTGCCCAAAACGGGTTCACAGGTTGAATACATGAAGGCGGCCGCCAGTATAGAGTCGTTCAAAGCCGTTTCCGACGTTTATGCGCCTCTCAGCGGAGCCGTGGTTGAGGTCAACGCCGAGTTGTCCGCGGACCCTGGACTCGTGAACAGAGAGCCCTACGGGAAGGGTTGGCTTTTCAAAATAAAGCCCTCCAAATTCGAAGAAGAGAAAAGATTGTTGGTGGGACCCGAAGACTATGAAAAGTTCGTCGGGGAGATGAAGTGAATTTTGGACGTTGAGCCAGACGAGTTCGGCCACCCCTACCTGGGTCTAACCAAAAAGGAGAGGGGAGAAATGCTCGGATTTCTGGGGATAAGGTCAGCGGACGAATTGTTTGTGGATGTCCCCATCAAAAACGGCGTCAAAGGACTGCCGTCCCCCGCGTCGGAGTCACTGCTCTTCCAAGAGCTTTATGCTTTGAACAAACAAAACAAGAATTGTTTGGACCACCCGTGTTTTCTGGGTGGCGGCTCCCATTTACACTATGTGCCAGCGGTTGTGCAAAGGATTTGTGAGAGAGGCGAGTTTCTTACCTCTTATACTCCCTATCAACCCGAGATATCTCAGGGAATGTTGCAGGCCATGTTCGAGTATCAGTCGATGATTTCTGAGCTCACCGGACTCGACGTGGTCAACGCGTCCCACTATACGTACGGAACGTCTCTTGGGGAAGCCGCTCATATGGCCAACAGGGTCACCGGTCGAAAAAAAATTGTTGTGTGCGGAGCCGTCAACCCAGAACGACTCGGGGTTCTGCGCGCCTACGCCTACGGACGAGACCTTTCGGTGGTGCAAACAGCTTTCGACAGCCACAGCGGCGAACTCGACCCAGAAGCCGCCTGCAACCAGATAGATTCGGAGACGGCGCTGGTTTACTCGGAGAGCCCCAATTATTTCGGGGTGGTCGAGGGTTCACTCAAGGATTTGGCTTCTCGAGCCCACAGCAAAGGAGCGCTTTTCTGTCAGGGATTCGACCTGATATCGCTTGCGATCTTGAAGTCGCCCGCAGAGGTGGACGCGGACATGGCCGTGGGCGATGGAGTGGGTTCACCCATGAGTCTTGGCGGACCGGGTCTCGGCTTGTTCGCCGCCGACAAGAAGTTCGTTCGGAGTGTGCCGGGGAGATTGGTGGGTGCTACAAGTGACCGCTCGGGTAAACGGGGCTACGTGATAACTCTGCAGACAAGGGAGCAGCACATTCGACGTGAAAAGGCGACTTCGAACATAACCACCAACAGTTCGATTATCGCGCTCGCAAACGCCGTGTATCTTGCTTTGCTTGGAACTGACGGGTTGAAGCGTTTGGCTGAAGCCATTCTGTCCAACACTGTGTACACCCAAAGAGAATTGGGCAGGCTTCGAGGCGTGGTGTCGCCGTTGTTTTCTGGGTTCAGCTACCAAGACTTCGTCTTCGGCTTCGAAGGGGACTCCGACAGGCTTGAGCAGCGTCTGATGGACTCAGACGTTTTGGGTCCAAGTCGTATAGGGAGCGGCTACGGCCTAGGAGGAGGCCTTTGGCTCGTGGGTGTCAGTGAATTGACAACAAAGCAACATGTAGAGTCGCTTGCGAACATTATAGGAGGCGTGTCGAATGAGGTATAAACAAGCCGTTTATTCGAGTTCGGACACCGTTAATGAGCCGCTTCTAGCGGAATTGAGCCAAGAGACCAGGGAGCCACCCGAGCTACCCTCTGGCTTGGGAGGCGAACCCCATATCCCCGAGTCTCTGAGCCGGAAAAACAAGCCTTGTCTGCCTCGGGTGTCCGAGCTAACAGTGGTCAGACACTTTACGCGTCTGTCACAGATGAACTTCGGAGTGGACACGGGCAGTTATCCGCTCGGCAGCTGCACCATGAAGTATAACCCAAAATTCAACGACTCAGCGGCTTCTCTCCCCGGCTTCGCTCACATCCATCCCGGCCAACACGAGAGCACTGTGCAAGGTGCCCTACACATAATTTGGGAGCTGCAGAGCTACCTGAAAGAAATCACGGGAATGGAGGCCATCACTGTTCAACCGGCGGCCGGCGCCCATGGCGAGTACACCGGGATGCTAATCGTCAAATCCTATTTTAGAGACAAAGGCGAACTCGCCACGCGCAGAAAGGTTCTGATACCCGACACCGCGCATGGGAGCAACCCGGCGAGTGCTGCAATGGCGGGGTTCGAGGTTTTGACGGTCCCCAGCAGAGACGGCGAAGTCGACTTGGAGGCGTTGGAGCGAGTAGCGGACAACGCGGTGGCCGCTTTCATGGTGACGGTTCCCAACACTTTGGGAATATTTGAGAGTAGAATACTCGAAGTGAGCCGAATAATTCACAGAGCCGGAGGGTTGATGTATTTTGACGGGGCCAACATGAATGCTCTTATGGGCGTCGCGAAACCCGGAGACTTCGGGTTCGACATCGCCCATCTTAACCTACACAAGGCCTTCTCAACCCCTCACGGAGGAGGGGGGCCGGGCTCTGGACCCGTTGCGGTGCGCTCCTTTCTCGAAGAGTATCTGCCGGTGCCCAAGCTCAGAAGGGGGACCTCTGGGAAGTACTATTGGGACTATTCTGGGGAGAAGTCCATCGGTAGAATACGCGAAGGATTCGGAAACTTCGGAGTCCTCCTGCGCGCCTACGCTTATATCAGGGCCTTGGGAGGCGAAGGTCTAAGGCAGGCGGCCCGCGACGCGGTTTTGTCGTCCAACTACGCGGCTAAAAGGCTGCGCGAGAAGTATCCCATCCCGTTCGGCGACGGTAAACCGCGTAAACACGAATTTGTAGCTTCGGCGAAGGGAACAGGCAAGAGGGCGTTTGACATAGCAAAACACATTTTGAACAACGGCCACGCGCCCACCATCTATTTTCCCCAAATAGTCGTAGAAGCCCTGATGATAGAATTCACCGAAACGGAGACCAAAGCAGAAATAGACGCGTACGTAGAGGGTTTGTTGGACGCCTTGAACAAAGATTTGAGCCATGAACCCACCAACACCTCTGTCGGCAGACTCGACGAGGTTAGCGCCGCAAGGCAGCCCAAACTGAATTGGAGGGAGCTCTTGGGTTGAGACAGAAGCCGCCGGACAAAGCCGCTTCCATGAGACTGCGTCTAGCGGCGGTGGACTACTTGGCTGCTGTCAAATCCACTCACAAATATTCGGAGCTAGAAAAGGGAACTGGCCTGAAACCCAGCGTGCTCAATCGCTATGTTAAAGCCCGTGTGCTGCCAAGCGAAAAACGCGCTAAGGAATTGGTTCAAATTTTGTCCAAAAGCTTTGGGTTGACATCGCTTATACTTGAACACGTCACGGTGGATGGTTACGGAATGGTCGACGACACCAACCTGATTTCTTCGCCCAGAATTCTGAGGCTGGCAGCGGTTGAGGCTGCGATGCTGTTTTCGGATTCAAAGGTTGACAAAGTGGTTACAATGGCTTCGGACGGCATACCCTACGCTTCTTTTCTCGCGGACCTTTTGGGGTCGAAGCTCGTAGTGGCCAAAAAGGAGCGCGAGAAGGGTGTGAAAAAGTTTCACAGTTCAGAAGTACTCATAGGGGACTCGGGTGTATCCATAACGGCCTATGCTCCGGCACACATACTTCGCAAAGGCGACAGATGCCTGATAGTGGACGACTTGGTGCGTAGCGGTGAAACACAGGAGGCGTTGACCCAACTCGTAAGGTCCGCTGGATGCGAAGTGGTGGGTTACTGCTTTCTGGTGGCGGTCACAAACAGGTGGCGCGAAAGAATCGAACCCAACAAAGTTGTACAGGTGTTTGCAACGGTTGGTGTCGACTGATTCCACAGCTGGCGCAGGTTTCCGAACCAAGGGACCCTTCCTTAGCATAGTACTGGACTCTGACCAGCGTCACCGACGGCTCGTAACACCGATTATTTACGAGCCGCCGTGGTGTCACACGTGAACCTCTTGTTTACATGAGGAACTGAACCAGCGCTAACGAAAAACTACTGCGACGTGAAATACGAATTACTCACGGCTGGTCAATGAATAACCTCACCGTGCTTGCACTCAAAAAGAGGCAGAAGTGTTCGAGCTAGTGGTTACAATGATTACGCAAAAAAAAAGAAAGAAACGGATTCTGTGGTGTCCAAACCATTCCGACGGAAAGGCTACCAGCTCACACACTCAAGCGAAGAGTGGCTGAAACACTGAAAGACCCTAAAACCCTTGACAAAACCAGCTCGGAACCACTGGCGGAGCCAACACCGCGAACACGGAAGAAGTTCGAGCGTTGAGGCATTTGGCGTCGAGTTGACCAAGCGCCAAACATTCATAACCGAACGACACGTGGTATAAGCGGGGTCTATGAGAATTCCTTTTTCAGGATCTTGACGCATTCCTCAACGATCCTTTGAAACAGCCGTTGACCGCGATCCTTCGAGGCTGGGAACACCCCTGTGAGTACACCGCTTCGAGGTATGAACTCGGGTTGCTCGGGTAAAACAACGTAGTTTTCACGTCTCAGCGGCGCGTCATCGCGCATCTTGTCTTTTTTCACCAAGTCTTCGTTTATGGCCAAAACCAAGCTGGTCTCAACTTTGGAGGCGTGTTCCAACGCCATGCCTTGGAAGTCGTCGGCGAAGAGTTCTTTGAAGAAGTCGTTTGGGACCAACTCGAACCAGCGGGCAACCACGACTTTGGCGTCCTTGCAGTTGGATTCCCGTATGGCCAAGTCCACCGCTTCGTTGAGAAACAGACTGTTTTCGTAGTGACCATCCAAAACCATTATTCTTTGAAGGCGGTGTCTTAAAAGCTCACGCACTACATCTTTTACCAACAGGATGAGTGTGTGTCCATCCAAGCTACACGTGCCAGGGAAACTGTTTCCGCCAGAGCTTCCAGGCTGAGGCTTGTAGCCGTAGCTCAAAGGTGGGGCCACGAGCCAACCCGTCTCCTCGGCTATACGCTGAGCCACGGCTTCGACTATCAGCGTATCGGTTCCAAGCGGCAGATGAGGTCCGTGCTGCTCAAGAGAGCCAACGGGTAAAACAACTCCTTTGCGACCACCCGCCAAACACGAGAAGTCTTCCCAGCTTATCTCGGACAACTGTGTGCGGTTCAACCCTTATCCCTCTCATTGCTTCAGCGCCAAAACACTCATGGCCTCATACAAAATGTTGGCGGCCATCATAGCGGTGAGCTCACTCACATCGTAGGGCGGAGAGACCTCCACTACGTCGAAGCCGGCGAGGTCCGTTTTCAGGGAGCGTATGAGCTCAACCACTTCGAAGCTTGTGAGCCCTCCCACCTCTGGGGTCCCGGTTCCCGGCGCGAACGCTGGGTCCACAACGTCTATGTCCAAGGAAACATAGGTTTTGCCTTTGAGGCCGAGGAGCGTTTCCCTGACTCTTTCGGGGTCGCGTTTAAGGGCTCTTATGTTGAACGTTTTTATGTCCAACTTTTTCTCCTCTTCAACGTCTTCTTTGGAGTAGAGCGACCCTCGTATTCCCAGTTGCACCACGTCCGACACCAACCCTTCCTCCACAGCTCTTCTGAGCCAAGTGCCGTGGGTGTACTTTTTGCCCCAGTAGGTGTCCCAGAAGTCGTAGTGTGAGTCCAAGTGTATCAGGTTCACTCTTCCCAGCTTTTTCCTTGCGGCTCGCAGTATGGGCAACGTGATGGAGTGGTCGCCGCCCGCGAAGAAGGGCACTGAGAACTCAAGAACTCGGGACACCTCTTCCTCGACGATTTTCAAAGTGTCCTCTATGTAGCCGGGGACCACGCCTGTGTCGCCGTAGTCGCAGGCGTTCAAATCGTCGAAGGGGTACACGTCCACAAAGGGGTTGTAGGGTCTGAGAAGCCTTGAGCCTTGTCTGACCGCGGAGGGGCCGAATCTGGCGCCCGACCTGTAAGTGGTTGCGTCGTCGAAGGGCACACCCACAAAAGCGGCTTTAACACCGGATAAGTCTTTGGTGTAAGGCAACCTCGCAAAAGTGGATATTTCGCTGAATCTGGGAGACTTGGTTGCGTCTATTTGTCTCATACATCGACCACGTAGTCGATGACTTAAGCGTTTGCGGAACCGCAGAAGTATCCGTCAAAGCGGGTTCGGAGGGTTTAGAGGACACTTGAACCACGGCCAACACAAATTGGCGGTACAGCCCAAAGGTTGGAGAAGGTGGATTCAACAAGCCGAGGCCCGCAGGGTCCACGAGACATGGGGCAGTGTTTTGAAAGCCCAGTCTGGCAACTCGGCGTTGACTGGCGTTGCCACAAACCAAAGAACCGTCTGTGCGGAATCTTAGCCCTAGGTGATTCCGCTTACTTCATGAAATGTTTAATAGGTTTGTCCGAGTTGTGTGAAGGGTTGAAATGGACATATTGCTTAGGCGAGCGAAGATTTATCCAAGCGACGCGGTGCGCGACGTAGGCGTGGAAGACGGCAGAATAGTTGAAGTTTCCGAGCGCATCTCCGAGGAAGCGGAGCGAGAGGTTGACTGCGCTGGGAGAATGGTTTTCCCGAGTTTCTCGGATATGCACATACACTTGGACACGGCGCTCACACTTGGCAGGCCAAGGTTCAATTTGGAGGGCACGCTTCTCGAGGGGATAAGGATTTGGGGTGAATACAAGAAGTCCCTTCTAGGCAAAGACGAGTTGAAGGCGAGGGCCAGAAGAGTGGTGGAATGGTTGGTGTCCTTCGGGGTAACGAGAATAAGGACGCACGCGGATGTGTCCCAGCCTCAGCTGACAAGTCTCAGAGGCCTGCTGGAGCTGAAAAACGAAGTAAGGGACGCTGCGGATATAGAGGTGACCGCTTTCCCCCAAGACGGCGTATTCACGGACAAGGAAAACGCCGAACTGTTAGAGAAGGCGCTTGAGATGGGAGCCGACAACGTTGGTTTGATTCCTCACAACGAATTCACACGTGAAGACGGCGTAGAGTCCGTCAGGTACGCGTTTCAACTCGCGAAAAAGTACGGTAGAAAAGTGGACGGCCACATCGACGAAACCGACGATGACCACTCACGGTTCTTGGAAGTTGTCGCCGCGGAAACCATAAGAAACGGGATGCAGGGAAAAGTGGCCGCGGGTCACACCACGGCGATGCACTCCTACAACAACGCATACGCCTACAAACTGCTGGGGCTGCTCGCCAAGGCGGGCGTAACCATAGTGGTGAATCCGCCAGTGAACCTCAACCTGCAGGGCAGATTCGACACGTATCCCAAACGCCGCGGCGTCACACGTGTAAAAGAGCTTGTGAACGGCGGCGTTAACGTTGCGCTGGGCCAAGACGACATAATGGATCCGTGGTACCCCCTCGGAAACGGCGACTGTTTAAAAGCGCTGTACATGGGTGTCCACGCCGCACACATGCTGGGCGCGGAAGAGTTGAAAAGGAGTTTTGACCTTGTGACCTTCAACGCGGCGAAAGCCCTAGGCATCGAAGATAGCTATGGAATACAGGTCGGAAGCAGAGCGGACTTTGTGGTAGTGGACGCATACGACGAATTGGAGACTCTGAGAAACCAGCCTAGCAGACTGCTGGTAGTCAAAGAGGGGCGAATAGTGGCGGAAACTTCTCCAAGCAAGAGTTACGTATACTTTAACGGTCAAAAAAGCGGGGTGGACACACGCTAAGGAGAGCTGGGCGCAGCAAAAAGGTTTTGGTGCCCAGCAGCTGCCTACGCCCCGACTTAATCCTTGCAACCCGAAGGGTCACAAGCGTTGAAGCAGAGCCATCTGTTTGATGAAAGGCTATTCTGGTGGTATCTCTTTGAACACTGTTGAAACATCGAGTCCCTCCCTGCTTCTGATGGTTTTGACGGCTCGGTATAGAAGTGTGCCTGCCACGGGCAGACCCACGATTGTCGCCAAGTTGAGCGGCAAATTGCCCGCGAAAAGCGCTCCGCCGAAACCCGTCGAGCTATAGGTCAACACGCCGTAGACTATGAGTATGCCGCTGGCGGCCACGAGTACAACCGCCGACACTGCTCCCAACGCTGTAAGACCGCTTCTCTGAGACCCGACTAGGCCACCCAAGCCCTTTCTGGCAATGTATATCGCTGCCACAGCCGCCAGCAGGTACTCCCATAACATGAAGTTTATTCCGTACTGAACTATCCCGTTGGTCGAGAAACCAGCGAAGGTTTCAAGGTAGTCGAAGAGCACCGTTAGGCCAAAGACGAACAGCCCCGCCACGTACGGCGAATGCAGAGTGTCGCTTACCCTTGAAAAGGCTTTGGGCATGAGTCTGTCGAAGCTCAGCGCGAACACTACACGTGTTGGGATGGCTATGTCGATGATGCAGTAGAGGAAATACCATGTTAAGGCTCCTCCCACCGCAAGTAATAGCAGAGGCTTGTTCTGCAGTAGGAGAATGGCTACGTAGGAGAGCAGAGAGGTTGGAGTGATTGGTATTCCAGCGCCGCTGCTCGTGTCCCAACCGTTTATGGAGGTGTAGTCGTAGAAGGATTCGCCCACTATGTGTTGAAGCTCAAACGCCAAAACCACGCCGAGAATTGTGGCCGCAACGTAAGAATAAATCAGGCCGGCCACAAGATTCTTCTCGGCTCTCTTTACTTCCCCAGCAAAATATGTAGGCGCGTTATTGTAGAGGTAGAAGAAACCCATGATCGTGGCCATAAGGGCCAGCGTGGCCACCACGCTGAATCCTCTGGATGAAAGCTGGGAGGCAAGCGAAGCGTAGCTGGGTCCCCCGTAAAACGACGAGACCGCATCGAACTTCGAAGAATAGGCCGCCTCTGAGCCCACCGCTAACAGAGCGGCAACCATTATCAGCGTGGAGACTATTTGAAGCAGAGCCAATCCGAAAAGAATCCTTGAGAACCACCTTGTCCTTACCAAGGTCACAAACGTGGCGAGGCCAATTATGAACAGTGTGGACCCGAAAAACAGGGGTGAGGCGATGTTGGAATAGGTCAAAGCGTTGCCCACCGAAATCAGAGAGGGGTCTCCGAAAGAAGCGCCCAAGGCTTGCAGAGCTGGTGAAACAACCAGAGGAAGCTCGGACTGAGCCAGTATGGCTGTGCCACTCGCGAACACGAACACGTTTGTCACAACCTGAATCATTCCCCATGTGCCACCCAGACTCCTCGAAATATACACGTAGTCACCCGCGGAGCGAGGCACGAGCCTTGAAAGATAGAAGTACATAAGGACCACGGGAAGCATCAGGACGCCGCCCAACAGAGCCGCGGTGGTCCAATCCGAGCCCAAAAGATAAGGCGCGAAGATCAGAGGATAAGTTATCCCAGCCGCCGGCCCAAGATAAGCGAAGTTCATCGAAAAAACCGCGCCGGCACTCAACTCTCGCACAAGTCCCGTCGACTCTCTCGCGAAGGGTCCACGTCTTTGAACCATGCGTGTCTCAAACAGAAAGCAAGCAGCGATTTAAATCTTTGCTCGAAGTGCGCCGCGGACACCGCGGTCACTTAGCTCTCTGATGCGTCGCGGGGCCGACCCAAGCGTTCGAAAGTCCGCGTGCGGCACCCCGCAGGATTCAGGGTCTCTCCCTACTATGCGTGCAAAACGCTTCGAACACTGCGACACGCAAACCACGAATGTTTAATAGAGCCCATTTGTTTGGGGTAAAGGGTTGCTCGCACTTGTTTAAAAACACGAATAGTCGGCAAGGGACAGCTGGTTTGAGAAGAAGGGACGGAGTGTCACGGACTGCAGCAGCCGGCATAATAATCATTGTGGTCTTGGTGTTGGTGGCCGGTGTATATTTGGCGGCCCGTCACTCTGCTTCACCCTCCGCCTCATCTTCGACGGCGCCCACCACGTCTGCTGTGGTCACGACCGCCACGTCTGCGGCGGCCAGTTCTTCTGGGACCACACCCACTTCTACAGCCCCAACAGGGCCGGTTGTGACCCCGCCCAACTCGAGCACTCTGGTTGACGACTCGCCCGCATACGCACCCGATTCGCTTGACCCAGCCCAAGCCTTCGTGTCCACTGATGGCACGGTTTTGACCAATGTGTTCCAGGAACTCGTCGAATACAATGGAAGCAATTATCTGCAGGTTGTCCCTGTAATAGCCTCGTCGTATTCAATATCAGGCGACAGCAAGACTTACACCTTTACGATCAGAAGCGGGGTGAGATTCTCGAATGGTGACCCCGTTAACGCGTCAACCGTGTGGTTCAGCTACGTGCGTGAGCTCTACGACGGCCAGTCCGTGGGAATAGCCAACTACGCAGAGCTCACAGCGAATTTGACTACGGCATCGCAGACAGGGCTGGACCTTCCCTGGGGACTGAGAGAAGCCATTCAAAACGTGACAGGGCTTCCCACAACGACCGACGTTAATCTTACCATCAGTGTTCTCAACAACATGCTGAGCAACTTTAACGCTGCCAACGCGACGCAGCAAAGAATAATGGAGTACCCCCACCAAGCCTACGTGGTCGACTCTGCCGAAACCTTTAGTGTGAACCTGCTGGAGCCTTACAAATATTTCCTGCTTGACGTAGCCGTGTGGTGGGGCGCAGTAGTGGACCCAGTGTTCGTGGACGCCCACGGAGGGGTTCAGGCGAACACACCCAACAACTACTTCAGTTCGAACGGAGGACCGGGAACAGGTCCCTACATGATAAAATCGATTGGCAGCGCCTTCACATACGTGGTGCTGGAGGCCAACCCAAACTATTGGGCAAAGGGTGTAGACGGGATTCCGCGGGTGGCCCAGCCAGCGCAAATCTCTACCGTAATAGTGAACTTCGGCGTGTCCCACAGCAACAGAATAGAGGCGTTCGACACCAACCAAGCCCAAATATCTTACGTGAGCATTCCCTACCTGGGTCAACTCTACGATTCGTATCAGTTCAGGTCGACGGTTCCCTTCGACGCGGTGTTCAGAAACTTCGGCTTTCAACCGATTTCCACGGCTTTTCAGATGAACACTCAAAGGTTCCCCACAAACATCACGGATTTCAGGTTGGCTGTGGTGCACGCGGTCAACATGAGCCAAATTTTGAGCGCCCTGTTCACCTATAATAACACTGTGCTGGGCCAGCTCTACTTGGGGCCGATTAGCCCGCAGTACCCGGGCCTCTATAACCCAGGTGACCTGCCGCTCTATGCTTATAACGTGAGTCTAGCGGAGCACTATTTGAACATTAGCGGCTGGCAAGGTGACTTTCACGTGGTGACACCTTCGGGCCAAGTGCTGGGTAATCCCACGGCTCCGCTTCTGCCCAAACTCGTGATATACACGATTGCTCCCGAAAGCCCCTTCGAAAACTCTGAGAACCTGATCATTCAGCAGGGACTCGCGCAGATAGGGGTGGCAACGTCGATTCAGGCTGTGACTTCCGCGGTGTATTCGGGGTGGACCACGCCCAGCAACACCCCCAATTTCTTCACGCCTGTGTACTGGATCCCCGACTGGCCTGACCCAGTGTTTCAGCAGCTCATCCCCCTTGTGACAACCATTGACTCCGTGGGCGCTTGGATGAATGTTTCCAGCGTGAACGCCGTGGCCAGTGAGCTACCCTTTGTTACCAATGCGTCTCAGCTGACCCGGTTGATCACCCAAATCTACAACACCACCTATTGGTACGCTCCTTTCATGTGGCTCCCTAATTCCGCAAGTTATTTGTTCGTTCAGCCCTATCTTCAGGGACTCCAGTTCAACGAGTTTGTGTATTACTGGTACAACACAATGTACTACGGGGCCACCGCAAACACATGATCGGAACGCTTGTCACAGTTTCGGCTGCCAAGCACTCTGGGACACGCTGAAACACGGACACGGCGAACCCCCGCTCTGAAAACGGGTTTGTGTGACCACACGCGTTTGTATTCGCGTCGAGCTTCTTTGAACGTTTAGAGATTCGCCATGACAGCAGAGAACACTTAAATAGAGACTAGGACACTCATGCCGAGATGGCCAAAGACAGCTCGCCTCAGATGGAAGCAGTGTTCGCTAAAGTTGTCGAAGAGTCCGCGGAACTTTCACCACGCGACTTTGTGTGTGTGGTAACGGATACCAACAAGCTGAACATCGCTCGCGCAGTGGCCTCGGCGGCCAGAGCCATTGGCGCCGAAACCGTGGTGGTTGAAATGTCGCCTAGGGAAACACACGGCAACGAGCCGCCCGAAATGGTGGCCGCTGCGATGACCAAGTCCACTGTAATGTTCACGCCGACCACCTACGCGATAACCCATACCCAAGCCTTCAAGGAAGCGCTGAAAAACGGGGCGAGGGGCATAGTTCTGCGAGGAGTGACCGAGGACATCGTGCTGGGAGAGGCAATGAAAGTGGATTACCGCAGGCTCAGAGACAAGTGTGAGAAACTTGCTGCGTTTCTGCGAAAATCGTCGAATGTAAGGGTAACATCAGAATCGGGTACCCACGTAGAATTTCAAATCAAGAACAGACCAGTGCGGGTACTCAGCGGAATAGCTTCCCAGCCGGGTGAATTCGCCGCTCTCCCAGACGGGGAAGTACCCGTGCCTCCGATTGAAGGGACTGCCAATGGTAAAATCGTGTTCGACGCAACCATGGACGCCATCGGACCATTAGAGTCCCCGATTGAACTCAAAGTTTCAAAGGGAATGGTGCAAAACATCGCGGGCGGCAGACAAGCGGGTCAGCTCGCCCAAATCGTCAAACGCGCGGGTGAATGCGGAAGCAACATAGCCGAGTTTGCAATAGGAACCAACGCCGCTGCACGCATAATCGGAAACATGGCCGAAGACAAAAAGAAGGAGGGCACGGTTCACATCGCCTTGGGAGGCAACCACGTGCTTGGCGGCACCTATCCGTGCAGCATACACTTGGACGGACTAATACGGTACCCGTCGGTGCTGGTGGACGGACTCACAATAGTCGAGAAAGGAAAGCTGCTTTGGGAGAAACTCTGAATCCACGTTGGACCCCGCCGCTTTGATTTTCGGAGGCGAAATCGGGGTTTCTTCGAAAGGGATATATTGGCTGACGGGGCACATGAGCCATGGATCTTGGACTACGCGGAAAAGTTGCTCTGGTTACGGGAGCCAGCAGAGGAATCGGCTTTGCCGTGTCCATGGCTTTGGCTGAAGAGGGAGCCAAGGTTGTGGTTGTCGCCCGCGACGGCCAACGCCTTCAAAGCGCAGCCGAGTCGATAAGCGCTAAAGCTGGTGTCGAAGTAATCCCGCTCACAGCGGACCTCAGAAGAACTTGTGACACAAAAAGAGTCGTGGATTCCGCCCTCAAATCCGCCGGCAGAATAGACATCTTGGTGAACAACGCGGGCAGCTCCGCGGGTGGCTCCATCGCAGAACTAACCGACGAGGACTGGGAGTCGAGCGTGTCGCTGAAGTTTATGGGCTACGTACGCATGTGCAGAGAAGTGATACCCATCATGGTTAAGCAGGGGGGCGGCAAGGTGATAAATATAGTGGGCAACGACGGCGTCAAACCCATACACTTTGAAATAGCTCCCAGCACCGCGAACGCCGCCGATATCGCCATGACTGTTGCATTGGCGGAGCACTACGGATATAACAACGTTACCGTGAACGCGGTGAACCCGGGGCCTGTTTTGACGGACAGGTGGCGTGAACTAGAAGCTAGAATGGCTAGGACCCTGGGAGTCAGCGCTGAAGAAGCTCACTCAAGGGCCTTGAGGAGCATTCCGTTGGGCAGGCTGTGCACGCCAAGCGACGTCGCAAACCTAGTGGTTTTTCTTGCTTCTTCGAAGGCTGACTTTATAAACGGTGCGGTCATAAACATAGACGGAGGCCAGCGCAAGGCCTTATTAGAAGGAGACCATCGAGCTTCCGGCTAAGGCTTATTCGAATCGTTGTGAACGGCGGCTTGCGGCTCGGTGTGTCGCTCGCCTTTCCCCGCGAGGCTCCACAGATACTCGGGGGTAAGGTGTGACCTTGTAATCCGCACACCCAAGGGGTACAAAGCGTCTTCGACCGCGTTCGCGATGGCGGCGGCCACGGGTATCATCGGACCCTCGCCCATGCCCTTGGCGCCAAGCTCGGAGAAGAGTGAGGAGGTTTCCATGTGTTCCACGACAACCGGAGGCGTCTCCTGCGTGGAAGGCAAGCAGTAATCCGCCAAGGTTTGAACAAGCGGCTGACCGTCGTCGCTGTAAACAATCGCCTCATACAGCGAAGACCCTATTCCTTGGACGACGCCGCCCACTATCTGTCCCTCCACTACCGCCGGGTTCAAGACGCGGCCACAGTCGTGCACCGCGAAATATTTTAACACTTTGACGGCAAAGGATTCTGGGTCCACCTCGACCACCGCAACGTGAGCTGAATTACCGTAGGTGGCGGCCATATTCAATTTGCCTTCTTTGTCGGGGACGCTAAAAGCGGGAAATTCGTAGAAGGCGTGCGCGTGTAAACCGGGTTCCAACCCCTTTTTGAGCGAAAGCGTGTCTCTGTAAGCTGCGCGTGCGACGTCTCTTAAACCTACGCTTCTATCGCTCCCAACGTGGTACACGCGTCCGTCGCGCAGTTGAAGCCGAGAAGGTGACGCGTCGAGAAGAGACCCCGCGACCTCCAACACCTTGGCTCTTAAGCTCAGCGTAGCGCGTTTCAGAGCGCCCATGGTCATCACACTGAATCTACTGCCCCATGTTCCTCCGTAAACACTGGGATACACAACGCCTGTATCACCTTTCACAATTTTCACTTGGTCCGGCCGTATCCCCAAAATGTCGGCTACCAGCTGAGACGCGACCGTCGCGTGTCCCTGACCCTGAGGCACCGAGGCCAACGAAGCGGTCACGCAGCCACCCGGGTCGATCCACACGGCGGCGGCTTCGCCGGACCCCGAAGACCTCTGCGAAGGGTCGAGCAACTTGTTCCTAGCAAGGTTGGTCACGGCTGGCTCCACAACGGTGGCTATCCCCACCCCCAGCAGCCCCTTTCCGCTTTTGGTTTTCAGCGACTCTGGGTTCGCCAAGTCAAGCGCTTTTCTGAGGCACGCCTCATAATCACCGCCGTCGTAAAGCGAGCCAAAGACGGTTTTGTACGGCTGCTCCTCCTTCCCAACAAAGTTTTTGAACCTGATTTCAGCGGGGGACACGCCCAGCTTTCTTGCCGCCATGTCCATGACCCGTTCAAGCATAAAATACGCCTGGGGGCAACCGTAGCCGCGCACGGGTCCAGTCGGACACTTGTTTGTGGTCACCACCTTTGCGACCACCTCAACGTTTCTTATGTCGTAGCAACCCGTGAATGTCATGAGCGACCTGATTACACCACCAGGGTCTGGTAGACGTACGTAGGCTCCGCAGTCTTCTATCATCTCCGTTTTGAGAGCCGTTATTTTGCCGTCGCGACTGAGGCCCAGCTGGGTCTTGAAGACCCTGTTCGTGTTGTGCGCCATACCCGTCAGGTGTTCGATTCGGGTTTCCTCCCACATTAGGGACTTTTTCAGCTGCAGCGCCGCGAAAGCAAGCAGAAACACGTATGGGTACAGCATTATTTTCACGCCGAACCCTCCTCCAATATCAGACTCTATAAATCTGAGGCTACTGCTTGGCACTCTCAGCGCGTCGGAAATGACTTCGTGGAACAAGGCGGGTGTCTGCTGATTGTCGTGGATAACCAGCTCTCCGTCCGCGAAGTACTCCACGGTCACTCCGCAGCACTCAATGGGAGATGAGGCGTATCTGTCAAAATGAAACGTGGCCTGCACTACTTCGTCTGAGCGTAGCAGTGAAGAATCAACGTCGCCATGGGAGTAAGTCCTTGAAAGTACGAGGTTTGAACCCAGTTCTTCGTGAAGCGGAGCCGAATACTCGGCTTTCTCTGGGTCCACAACTGCCTGAAGCGGTTCATAATCCACTTCGACGAGCTCCGCTGCGTCCAACGCCTGCTGTACGGATTCTGCGACCACCAGCGCAACCGGCTCCGAGACATATCTTACTTTGTCCACGGCAATACCGTAGTACTTCTGTCCCTTAACCATGGTGTAAAGAGGCGAAGCCTTTGACTCAAAATCGCGACCAGTGAAAACGGCTACTACTCCTTGTTGTGCCAACGCACGGCTACAATCCAACCGGTTGATCCTTGCGTGCGCATATGGACTGCGGAGAAAAACGCATCTGAGCATCCCAGAATTTTTAAGGTCACCTATGAAAGTGCCCCGTCCGCTCAGATGACGCCTGGATTCCGTTAGAGGCAAGGATTTGCCCAGCCATTCAACAGTATGGGACCCATGCATGCAACGCGTACAGTAGCTCAAAGTATAAATGTTTGTCTTCAACGCAACCAAAAAGGTTCAGCTGAATACGGAGAACCGAAAGTCGAAAACACTCGGTTTCAGCCACTCAACGCGGAAACTTCAGCTTCAATACTCAAAGCTAACCGCGCTCTGCTTCATTCTGGCGGAATTTCCTTAAAGGCGAGCGTTATATCTATTCCTTTCGACGCGTTGTATCTCTTTGAAGCGTAGAAGATTAGTAGACCAGCGATAAAAGCGGCTGCTATGTAACCGTAGGCCAACGGGTTGCCTCCCCATATGCTGCCACCCGACACAAACTGGTAGGTGAGATAAAAGAATGCGAGCGCCTGTAGAACGCCCGCCACAATCAGCGCCGAACGCTCTCCGCTGGTCTGCGTCCTTATACCGTGGCGCACAGCGGCTATCCCCACAAAAGCAAAGTATATCATTGAAGCTACTAAGACACCGTAGAGCGAAACGAAGGTTCCGTAGAGAAAAGCCGCGGCTCCGGCTATGGCGACTCCGAGCACGAGCACTACGAGCTGAGCGTTAACGGGGGACCCGAACCTCGGACTAACATAGGAGAGCCTAGCAGGCAAAAATCTGTCAAACGACTGGGCGAGCAGGTATCTCGAAATGAGTATAACGCCGAAGGCTACGACGCCCACTGAGCCAGCCACCCAAGCCAAGCCGATTATCCATGACAACAAAATGTTACCCGATACCCCCATGGCCAGAGTCCAGAACCCAAAGGAGTAATCATAGACCAAACTTGAATTGGTCAGCGCCATGTTGATAAAGTGGTATCCTCCAACGTAGTACATCACCGCAAGCGGAACAGTGAATTCAACGAAGGCCAGTGCAAGCCCGACTGGCACGGTGAGCCGCGCGGCTTTTTGCTTCAGCTCAGAGCCAACAGCAGGGGCAGCTTGGAACCAGGGGTAGGCAAAAAGCGCGAAGAATGGTAGAAGCGACAGCGTGGCCGCCCAGCTGAAATTCGGACCGGTGTAAGAAGATTGTATCTTCTGATAGGTGAGCCCCGAAACCCCCAGCGAGTTAACGTAGCTCACAACCCCCTGATTCCCCCTAGCCAGCAGAACCGCCACTCCCAAGATTATCCCGATGATTCCAAGCACCCAGAGGGCGGCGACCAGTCGGTACCCCGCCTTGGGGCGCACCATGTTTATTCCAACCAAAGCAGCAATTATAAGCGCCGCTATTAGGAACTGGTAGCCCGGCTCTGCGCCTGGCGTGCCTCCAGACAAAGCGAGTCCCAGCGCCCCAGAATACCCGAGCGCGAGACCCACTGAACCGATCGCGAACACTGTTGAGAGGGCTATCAACGCGATGTAGGGTATCGTTTCAAGGGTCATACCCGCAAAGCTTAGCGCGCTTGAAAAGGCTGGTGGAAGAGCCCTCGAGAGCCACACGTAGTCCCCGCCAGTCCTCGACATCCTTCTGTTCATAATCGTATAAACCACGTTTTGAGGTATAACAATCAGAACAGAGAGAACAGAGGCCACTATTATGTTGGCTCCAACCATTGTGGGTAGAAGTATTGTGCTGAATCCCAGACTACCAAGGCCAGGTACTATGGACATCCAGATCAGCGTTAACGAAACCGCTTCGAAAAAGGACACGTTTTTGACCAGCCCCGTGGCCTCCCTGACAAAAGGGGAGGGCTTAGTAGAATTCATAACAGACCCTTTCCAGTCAACTATAAAAATATGTCGATGTACTGCAGTTGGTTAAGCATTATTTAACACTGTGTTTTTGAACTATTATGCTAGACAATTCGATTTTCAGCGACGAACCCTTTTCCCACCGTGTCCGACTTTTAATTGGGAACTGTGCGGCAACCGTTTTAACGAGATTTTGCTGCGCCGCGAAATTTCATGGTCAACGCATACGCGGAGCAGGCTACCGGATTCGGTGTCCACTGTGATCTGAAGCGAAGACTCTTGGTTTCGCCGATTGTCGAAACGCTTCGAATAATCATCAAAATTCTTTTTAGGCTCACCCCACATGGATGATACGTTTGGCGAACGTTGGTGTTGTTCGGGTGGAAAAGGCGGAAATAAAGCGTGTGGGGACTCCCACACTTCGCGTGGATTCACTTATCAAGGTGACGGGACGGGCGATTTTCACCCGCGACATGAGCCTTCCCGGAATGTTATACGCAGCCATAAAGAGGTGTTCACTTCCGCACGCCAAGGTGCTTCGAATAGACAGCTCGCAAGCAAAGTCGCTTCCCACGGTAGAGGCAGTTATCACCGCGGACGACTTCAAAGAGCGTGTCCCAGGAATCGACACGCCGCCTCTTGCAAAGGAGGTTTTTTATCCCAACCAAGCTGTCGCGGCGTTGGCGGCGCGTGACCGTTTGTGGGCGGCAGCCGCTGCTTCAAAGATCTTGGTTGAATATGAGGAGCTTCCAGCCGTGTTCGACGCAGAGGCGGCTATTTCAACGACGAGCCCCGCCTTCGTGGTACACGACGGGGAGAAGTGCGAGCGACCCAACGTTGGGAGACACATCGTCTATGAAAGGGGCAATCCGAGGCAAGCGTTCGTGGACGCCCACAAAGTGGTGAAGCGCCGCTACACCACTGCTGCCGAAACACACTTTCAACTCGAACCACTGTGTTTTCTGGTCAGACCCGACGCCGATGGTGGCTTAACCGTTTGGGGCACCAGTAGCGGCGCCCACAAGTTGCAGGCGGAGCTAGCCGCCTACCTTGACATGGATCCGTCGCTCATACGCGCAAAAGTCCCCTTCTTAGGCGGCTGGTTCGGAAGCAAAGAAGAGAACCATGTAGCCGCGATTTGCGCCAAGCTGGCTTTAAAAACACGGCGTCCGGTTAAACTCGAACTCACACGGGAGGAAACCATTACCGCGACCGCGGTCAGGCATCCAGCCACTTTCTACGTCGCCGACGCACTCACAAAAGAGGGTTTGATACTGGGCAGAGAGTTGACGGCTATATACAACGGAGGCGCCTACGGCTCGCTTGGAAACGACGTTTTGCAGAACGCGTTGCACTCCGCGGTGAGTGTGTATAAAACACCCAATCTGAAAATAGAGCTTTACAGGGTTTATACCAACAGGGTGCCTGGAGGAATGAAACGAGCGCCGTTCTCTACGCAAATAACATGGGCCATTGAATGCCAAGCCGACGAGGATGCTAAGGCAGTGGGGCTCTCTCCTCTGGACTTTAGGCGCCTGAATGTTCTGCGTCAAGGTGATATCAATCCTCTGGGAGAAGTTATGAAGAGTATCAGTCATGAACGCTGCCTTTCAGAGGTGGAGGCGGCTCTGAGCCGAGAAGACGCGCGGGTCTCTCAGGTAGCACAGGAGCTGAAAAGGCGGGGATGGATAAGAGGCAGAGGCTTTGCGCTGGGCACCAAATCGTCTCACCTGAAGTGGCCCGCGCAAGCCATGGTTCGCGTAAGGGAGAACGGCAAAATAGAGGTCTGGGCGGATGTCACCGAAAACGGTCAGGGCACATTCACCGGGCTGAGCCAGATAGTTGCCAACGAGTTCGACGTCCCAATTGATTCCGTGATTTTGTCGTCCATGCTGAATTTTCCTGACTCGGCCACCACCGGAATAGCCACGGGTGCATCCGCGAGCCGCCAAACCGTCTTGCTGGGCAAAGCCCTGATCGAGGCTTGCTCCGATGCGAAGTCACGCATCGCGAAGGAAGCGGCTAAAATGCTGGATGCTCGGATAAACGAAATCGTGGTAAAAGGCGGAGAGGCCTATGTGAAATCGTATCCCGAGAGACGAATCACAATTTCAGAGCTGTTTAAAAAAACCAAATTTTTCTCTACAGAATATTCATATCTTCTAGGAGAAGGATTCGTTGGGTACGGCGCCTCGGTTCCAGGGGCTGAACAAAACAAAAAGCTGTTTGTCGAACAATCCAACGGCGTTCCCTTTTACACCAATGTTGCGCAAGGAGTGGACCTATCAGTGAACCCTTGGACTGGGCAAATCATGGTTCACAGAGTTGTGGCCGCAATGGATGTGGGCTTCGCGATCAACCCCGAGCTCGTCAAAGGTCAGATTCTGGGCTCGGTGGCCACCGCTCTCAGCGCCGTGCTCGGCGAAGAACTCGTTTTTTCGCAGGGAAGCATCATCAATCCGAGCCTAATGGACTACAAGATTCTCAGCTCTCTTGATACACCCGTGATAGAGCCGATAATAATCGAGTCGCCTTATGAAAACGGTCCGTACGGTGCAAAAAATGCCGGGGAAGCGTCCACAGTGGCCACCGCTCCCGCAGTCAGAAACGCGCTGGTCGATGCTCTCGGCGTGTTCATACGCGATACGCCCATTACCCCTGAACGCGTCGTAGCAGCTTTGGACGAAAGCCGTGAAAAACGCGTGTCGGAAAGATGAGATACAGATGGATTCTCTTCTGAGCGCCTACGACATGGAAGTATATAGACCCAAAAACGTTGAAGAAGCCATTGGACTACTCAAAGAGTTTGGGCCCAAAGCCAAAGTGGTGTCCGGTTATACGACGCTGTATCAACTGTTCAAACAAGGCGCAATGGAGGGCGTCGAAGCTCTGATCGACATTTCACAGACGGGTCTCAAATATGTTCGCTGCACCAAAGAAGAGGTGTTGATCGGGGCGACCACGACCCCCTCTGAGCTCATCGATTCGGCTTCAGCGATTCAGTCCACGCCTGCAAGAGTTCTCAGACAGGCGTCTTTGGCAATACACCCCCCGCAGATCAGGTATATGGGCACTATCGGTGGTTCTCTCTGCAGCGGAATCCCCTTCTACGATTTACCGGTGGCTACGCTTGCCGCCGACGCAAGCTTGGTCCTCAGGTCGGCCAGCGGTCAAAGAATTATAGGGGCCAACGAATTCTTTAAAGACTATTTTTCCACTGCGGTCGCAGAAGACGAACTGCTGATTGAGGTCAGAGTCAGGAAACCCTTGGAGCCTGTGCTGCTGGCCACTTCCTTTACCAAGCTGGGTCGCAGCTCTTCGGATTTCGCAGTGGTCAACGTAGCCACGGCGCTAAATGTACATGAACACTCATTCAAAATATGTGCGGCCCGAGTAACGATTGGGTGTATTGACCGCAGACCCGTGCGCCTAACACCAGTAGAGGAGGCGTTGATTGGCGAAGTCGCAAACAGTGAAACCGTTAAACGTGTTTCCGAAGCGAAAATCGATTTGAATCCCGCCGAAAGCATTCATGCATCGTCGCACTACAAGGCAAAAGTGATACCTTATTTGCTCAGAGAGGGGTTGGAGGCTGCTTTGAAAGATTTGCACGCGGAGACTCACAGCAGAGTTGGGCAAACATGAAGGTAAGCCTACGAGTGAACGGGAAAGATTATTTGTTAGAAGAAGTCCACCCGCTGGAAAGCCTCGCCGAAGTTCTCAGGGAAAGGCTGGCGCTCACCGGCACCAAACGCGGCTGCGACACGGGCGGATGCGGTATGTGCACGGTTATCATAGACGGCAAACCGATATACTCCTGCATTATGCTGGCGTGGCAGGCTCAAGAGACCAGTATCGTAACCGTGGAAGGATTGGAGACAGAAAAAGGGCTGGACCCTTTGCAAGAAGCATTCATAAAAAACTTTGCTTTTCAGTGTGGCTACTGCACCCCAGCGTTTTTGATGGTGGCCAAAAGCCTGTTGGATTCGAATCCCAACCCCACAGAACAGGAAATCAGAGAGGCGGTTTCAGGCGTTCTCTGCAGGTGCACGGGATACGCTGGCTATATCAAATCCATAAAGGAAGTTGCGGAGCAAAAGTGTGTCAAAAACCCGGAAGACGCAAACACTTAGGCCCACAAACATTTCATAAAAAGTTTTAAATGTACCCATCCACGGTTTAGGCGTTGGCGCATCTTTTTGGCTTGTTTGACGCCTGCGTGATGAGAATTCATGGTCGCAATGTTACAGTTAACCACTGTTGTTTCAACCCTCGTGATCTTCATACTCAGCGCGATACTAGCAGCCCACCTGCTCGGTAGGTACAGGAGAAGAGCGGGGAAAAGCTATCTTTTCTGGAGTGCCGGAGTATGGGTATTCGCAGTTTCGGCGTTTCTTGAAACACTCTTCGCTTTGAACGTCTACAACGCTTTACTCATGGATACATATCTGTTCCTTGTCGTTTTGCTTGTGGAACTTCTGGGGCTGGGTTCGGTTCAGCTTGTCGAATCTCTCAGTGCTAAAAGAGCATACTATGCCTTCTTTGCGATAACACTCGTGGCCACGCTTTACTCTGTGTACTCAAGCAAACCCGTGGACCTTGTCACAGATTATGTTGTTGCGTTGCCGCCACCATTACTTGTTACCGTGACCTCAACAATAGGCACCACCATCGCAGCCGCGGCCATACTGATAATCGCCGTAATGGGTTACAGGAAGACCAAGAACAAAAAGCTGCTCAGCATAATCACAGGAGTCGTAGTGGTGAGCATAGCGGGTTTCCTCTACATCGCTGCGTTTCCAGCGCTGCTCTACTACGCCGAGTTCGTCGGCGTACTGCTACTGTGGTTCGGATTTTTCTAAGGCCTCTCAAAGCTACTACGTATAGAACTGGTTCGCCTACGACACTTGTTTGTGACACAGCCCTCTTTTGAAGTATGTCGACGGATACCATATAAAGAATGCAACAAGTTTCAACCTGAACGTTTTTCATGGTGAACAAAGCGACTCGCTTATTCTTAGCGAGCTATCAGAGTGCGGTTGCCACGTTATCAAAACAGAACATAAGGCGCCCCCGGGGAGATTTGAACTCCCGACCTTCTGCTTAGGAGGCAGCCGCTCTGTCCATGCTGAGCTACGGGGGCCTTAGTCGGTCCAAAACCTCTGTCAGCGTGCTTTCTGTCTGAACCCCGCTTTTAAGCTCTTTCAGAAGGTAGCGCCCAGCCTCGGCTTCTCTTTTGCCGACCACTAGAACGTGCGTGAATCCCGCGGCGTCAGCGTACTCAAGCTGTCTGCGCAGAGACCACTTCTTCAAGGGGTATTCCGTAGCGACGCCGTGTTGTCTTAGCTGAACACTGATTGACAACGCTTTTGAACGCACCTCGTCGCCCGCCGTGGCCACGAAAACTCTGTTTGGCTTCCGCATCGCGGAAAAGACTCCTTTCCTTTCAAGCGCCAGCATAAGCCTTTCCACGCCTCCGGCCACGCCTGTGGCTGGCAGAGCCCTTTTCCCGTAGATGGATGTTAGCGTGTTGTATCTTCCGCCGCCGAAAAGCGACAGATTGGTGCCCGCGGACTCGAATCCTTCGAACACGATTCCGTCGTAGTAACCCAAGCCTCTTACTATGCTCATGTCCACAGAACACCTGTTTCTGAGACCCAGTGAACCCAGTTCGTCCCATAGAACCTCCAAATCCTTTAAGGGATTCTTCGTCCATTCGTCCGCGACGCTCTGGGTTATTTCTTTGACCTCGTCAAAAGACCCTTTTTTCTCTGTGACACGAAGAAGTGTGTTCACTTGGTCTTCTTCAAAGCCAGCGGTTTTTATTAGCCCACGCAGCTCCCCTTCGGTTACTTTGTTGGCTTTGTCCAGTGCTCTGAATACGCTGGTCACCTGCTCATCGCTTTTGGCTCCAAGGCTCCTGATGATGCCTTCGAGTAGCATTCTGTGCGATATTTTTACTGTGACGTCGTTGAGACCAACCGCTTGCATGACCCCCAGACTCAGCGCCACCATCTCCGCGTCCGCGAAGGCCTCGTTGGAACCAAAGGATTCTGCGTCCCATTGCCAAAAGCACCTGTAGCGCCCAGCCTGTGGTTCGTCGTAGCGCCACATAGGGGAAATAGCGTAGAGCTTGATGGGTTCAGGGTAATCAAAGTTGTTGGCAACCATCCTTGCTATTCCAACCGTAAGGTCGAATCTCAAACCAAGATCTCTACCCGCTTTGTCTTTGAAATGGTAGATCTCGTCCAAAATCGCGCTTCCACTCTTTGCCTCTAGGGTTTCGAGGTGTTCTATGTAGGTGGGCTCAACTCGTTTGAAGCCGTATAGTCGAATGTGCGACTCGATTTTTGATTCTAACCACAGCCGCTTCTCCATTTCGTCTACGTCTATGTCACGCATACCCCTGGGCAGGCTGAACTCGACCATGCTTTGGACTTTGTCTGCCAGCTAAATAAGTGCACCCGTTACAAAAGAGAGCATTGCGATGAGCATGGGTAGCTTATACATCTTCTTAACGTATCCCGCCTGTGAGGGCTGTTTGACCAGCTTATAGGCCAAGAAGATAAACAGCGCATCCGTAAGGATTAGCGGCACACCGTAGCCCACGGGCGACAGGCCGCCCAGAAAAAGCGGTATCGGGCTCAACGCCGCGGCGCACACTGAGAACGCAGCGCCCACCTTGGCCGCCTTGGCCGAGCCGTATTTTCTGGCCACAGTTTTTGCTTCTCTGACGGCGTCTCCTCTTATCTCCGAGATCCCCTTGATGACTTCTCTTCCTGTGTTGGACAGAAACGCAAGCAGAAAAAAAATGGCCAAGACATCGTTCAGGGCGTGCACCACGATTCCACCGTACAGAAAGGGTAGCGCCACGTTGTATGACACGGCGAGGTTTCCGCTCAACCCTCCTAGTTTGAGCTTCGCAGAGTAGAGTATGGACAGACACACTGAGAAAGCAGCTAGAAACGCTTCGAACCAGCCGTCATATACGGACAAAGAAAAGCCCACAATTGCCAGAATAATGGCGTAGACCCAAGCCTGATTCGTTTTGAGCGCGCCGCTTGGCAACGCCCTTTTGGGTTCGTTGATCCTGTCCACTTCCACGTCGTATATATCGTTGACAACCATTGCGAAACCAGTGAGCGTAAAAGCTGTGATAAACGCGGACACGAGCCTCGGGCTCGGCTCGACAAGTGATCTTAGAGCCACCACCGATGCGACGTAGACCGCGGCGACCATCATTGCACAGTTGACGGGCCTGATCATGCCGGCCACGGCTTTCAAACGTGTAAAGCTCATTGTTCCACCTTGCTTAGGAAAGAGCTGGGCGTGGGGGGTCTGGTGTCCAGCGAGTAGTAAGTGGGCGTTCCGTGCTCGTCGACTATGGCCAACACTGGCACCCAGCCCACTTCTTCGAATTGTTTGGCTCTGTTCATCAGTCCCCTAAGAGTCATGGGTGTGTCCACTCCGAGAGGTATATATCCTCTCTTTTCTCCTTCTTTCTGGATTATTGCACCAGTTTCGTAGTCGTAGGCCAGCTTTTTACCTTGATTGGTGAGGTCAGAATATATGGCGTATATACTCCAGAAATCGTGTCTTGTGGAGGCGAGTTTTTTGAGCACGGTTTCACTGTTTGGGAGCTGCAACTTGTTTTTAAGCATGAGGTATGCAGCTTCGACGCTGCTTATCTCGACAGTCGAATCTCCTCTTGGCGTACCGTAGCCAAGATTTATCAGCTGCGATGCGAGAGTCCCCCCAACCACCAAACCGTCGGCCGTGAACTCGTAGTCATGGGTCAAGAACAACACTTTCCTTTTAAACTCGAAACTCTTTTTAGCTGTACGGTTAAAGCGTATCGATGCTGGATCTATCGCCTGTGACTTGGGAAGACGGATACGTTTCCATTCTCGACCAGAGGCTGCTGCCCTTTAAAGTCGAGCGTATCAAGTGTGTCAACGTAGAACAGGTTGCCGAAGCGATTAGGACGCTGGCTGTGAGGGGAGCGCCGGCTTTGGGAGTGACCGCTGGTTACGCGGTAGCCCTCGCGGCGGCTTCGTGCGACACGCTGTCATTGGAGCAGTGCCTGAATTCAGTTGAGGCGTCCGCAAGACTAATAAAATCAACCAGACCAACCGCCAGAAATCTTTTTTGGGGCGCGGACCGCGTCGTCGAAGCTGCCAAACTCGCGAAGAGCGTAAATGAGGCCCGCGAGCTGACTCTGCGAGAAGCAAAGAGGATCCATGAAGAGGAAATACGGGTCGACTCAAAGCTGAGCGCATGGGGGGCGACGCTCATAAGAGACGGAGATACTGTTCTCACACACTGCAACACGGGCCAGTTGGCCACGGCGGGTCAAGGCAGCGCTTTCGGCGTGATTTATGAGGCGTGGAAGCAGGGCAAAAAAATCAGGGTTTACGCCACAGAGACCAGGCCACTCTTACAAGGGGCTCGGCTAACCACTTTGGAGCTGGTGAACGCGGGTATCCCCGCCACCTTAATAGTGGATTCTGCTGCGGGATACCTAATGCGACTGGGCAGAGTTGAAGCAGTTATAGTGGGTGCCGACAGAATCCTAGGTGACGGGACCACCGCTAACAAAATCGGCACTTACACGTTGGCGGTGTTGGCCAAAGAACACGGAGTGCCGTTTTATGTAGCCGCCCCGCTGAGCACGTTCGACTTGGAACGAAAAGAGATACCCATCGAACAGCGTTCGCCCGACGAAGTCAAAGGGTTCCAAAGCATTAAGACCGCGACACCCGAGGTGGAAGCTTGGAATCCGGCGTTCGACGTTACGCCTCCCCGGCTGATAACTGGTATAATAACAGAGGTGGGAGTGCTTCACCCACCCTACGACTCGACAATCAAAAACGCGTTCGGCGGAAACAAGCTTTGACGCTGGCACCCTTTGACAAGACGCCTGCACCCGTGGCGAAAGAAATGCTGAAACTGGCCGGGCTCAAACAGGGTGAAACACTTGTGGACATAGGCTGCGGAGACGGCTCAATACTGGTCGAAGCGGGTAAAATGGGTGCATTCGCCGTCGGCGTGGAAATAGAGCCTAGGCTGGCAGAGCAAGCCCTAGAAAACGTGAGTTCAAGCGGCGTGAAACGGTTTGTAACAGTGGTGGTTGGAGACTATAACTGTTTGAATCTTCGTAGAGCCGATGTGGTAACGCTGTACCTGACCACGGAGGGTAACAGAAAACTGTTGGAGAAGTTTCGAAGAGAACTCGCAGAAGGTGCAAGGATAGTGTCTCACGATTTTGAAATACCAACTCTTAAACCAGCTCGAAGAATCGCTTTTCGCTATACTCATTTTGACACGAGGACACTATACCTATACGTGTTCGGAGACGGAAATTAGCCAACCAGAATCCAAGCAAGACGCGTTGCAAAGCGCCTTTTATCGAAACGGCGCGGAAAACTCACACGCCTCGGACGTCGGAGAATGCCGGATGACCACTATCCATGACTAAACCGATTGCCAAGCCCTGTGTGGGCGTCAAATCGGCAGCCCGGCAACCCTGTGGCAACGTTCACCCAAATTTTTGGGGTATAAAAGCGTGTCTTACGGGCTTTACGCTGCTCAACACAGCCTTTGAGACGCATTTTGCTGCAGCATCTCCTACCACGTCGACTAGGCGTGTGTTGGATTCGCTCATCCTAACTCTATTAGTGGAAGCTGCGAAAAGTGTGTCACCGTCCCTAGTCATGTGCACCGGTCTGATGGACATCGCCAACCCGTCGTGCGCCATCTGAACTACTTTGATTAGTTCTTCATGGGTCAATTCCAGATTCGTGGCCACAACACCAACCGTGGTGTTTCTTTTTTCTACGCGGCTTTTTAAATACTCGGAGGCTACGTCTTCGAATTCTACAAATCCTCCTTGGTCATCTCGTGCTCCGGCCACTGTTGCCCCAGTTGTGTTGTCGTAAACATTGCCAAGCGCATTGGTCACAACCAAAGCCGCCACAACCACGTCGCCAGAAAGTCGAATCGCGCTTGTGCCCGTTCCGCCCGCGCACGCGTGTCGTATTCCCCGAAATTTTCCCACAGTCGCGCCTATTCCAGCCCCAACGCTTCCTTCTTCTACGGCTTTACGTGTGGCGCTAACACAGGAGGCGTGTCCCAATTCAACGTAGTCAGCTTTTGAAACATCTGCGACCTCCAAGTCGTATATGTTGGCTCCTACTATGCCTGGAAGCTCTTCCGCTCGTCCATACGACGCCAACCCTTGCTCCAACAAGTAGCGCCTGACGCCGATGGCCGAGTCGAATCCGAAAACGTCTCCTCCAGTCAAAAAGATGGCGTGTTTTCTAACAAAAGTTTTGGCCACGTCCACCGAATATGCGTCGTATGTGCCCGGGAAACCACCGCGTGCCTCGCAGGCCACAGTTGCTTCGGGTTCGAATAACACAGTGGTGCAACCCGTTCGAAGCTGAGCGTCATGCGCGTGTCCAACTTTTAAGCCGTCAACAGCGGTCAGAGTGGTGTTAACCATAATTGAGTCCAACTCATGAGCAAATCAACGCCCCGTATAATTGTTTGTTGACAGCCGCTCCCTCTCTGAACGAACTTTTTTGTTTTACATGCGAAACACTTGAATTGGTACCTGTCTAAGCGTTCAATGATTCAGATTGCCCGATTCAGACTGGATTTGTAGCTTCGACGAAATAAAGCGGGGAGGAACAACCGACGTTTATTTGGATAGAATGCTCGACGTACTCGAGAAGGACGGAAAAGCGGGAATCGAAGTAACGGCCGAATTTTCTGGAGACCTGCCCAACGGGTATGAATGGGGAATTCTGGCTGGACTCAACGAAGTTCTGCCTCTTTTGAAGGACGGTAACTTGGACGTATGGACGCTTCCAGAAGGCAGCGTCTTCAGAAGCGAAGATTCCAATAGAGTTGAGGAGCCTGTGCTGGTCATCAAGGGAACTTATAGAGAATTTGCGAGATTAGAAACACCCATTCTGGGAATACTTTCCTATTGCAGCGGTGTTGCCACTGCAGCGGCCAGAGTGAGAGTTGCTGCCGGCGATTCACCCGTCTACGCCTTCGGCATTAGACGTGCACACCCAGCCCTAGCCGCGGTTGCGGACAGAGCCGCTTATTTGGGTGGATTGGACGGGTTCAGCGGGGTAGCTGCTGCCAAAAGACTCAATCTTAAGGCGACGGGAACCATGCCGCACTCGTTCATCTTGGTCTATGGAGACTCGGAGATGGCGTGGGCAGCCTTCGACAAATACGCACCCCAAGACGTGGCAAGGGTGATGCTTTGCGACACTTATTCTGATGAAAAATTTGAGGCCGTAAAGGCTGCTAAGCTTTTGCGTGAGAAACTGTACGCCGTAAGATTGGACACGCCTCACAGCAGACGAGGCGATTTCGAACACATCGTGCGAGAGGTAAGGTGGGAACTGGACCAAGCGGGGTTCCGCCATGTAAAGATAATGGTTTCCGGCTCACTGGACGAATATTCGGTTCACAGGCTGAAACTCGCTGGCGCAGAACTCTTTGGCGTGGGGACAAAGGTTGCCGCTTCAAAACCCGTGGATTTCTCAATGGACCTATGCGAAATAGAAGGGAAGCCCGTTTCCAAGAGGGGCAGATTCTCCGGCGCAAAAAAACTGTATAGATGTGTCAACTGTTTGTCCGACTACGTTGTACCTTGGGACGAGAAAATGGGAAGTTGCCCCAAATGCAACGGTAAAACCCATGAGGCGTTGGTCAAAGTGATCGAGAAGGGCAAGCTGGTTTCACTCGACAGTGTAAGAGAGGCAAGAAAGAGAGCCATGGGACAATCCAAAAAATTGGGACTCCAGAGTTTGATAGAAGACAAAAGTTGAGGGTCGAGAGACTCTGGATTTGACGTTCGAATACGGGTTCAGAACCGCTCAGGTCGACTGGTCGGTTGAAGCACGTTTTGACGCCTCTTCTTTGATGCCCAGCGCCAATGAGGGTGTAACACCTCTCAGCTGGGTAAGCTTTTCAACTGGTGCTTTGGCCACGTCTGCAAGTGTTTTTATACCCATTTTATAAAGCATCCTAGCCCTTACGCGTCCTATTCCTCTGAGCGAAACGAGCGGCACAAGCTCCTTCTTTATACCCGACTCGATTCGCAAACTATATGTGGAATAGGCACTCACAATTTTCCTGTTTGCTCCAAGCGTTTGTAACAGGGAGGACACTCCTCTCGCAACCCATGCGGCGGATGTGTACAACTGGTATAGGTCACCGGGTTGAACACCCAGAGACTGTTCAATGTTTGCTTCGCTCATCTCGTTGCACCAAGCTTCCAGCACTTTTGCGCCCTTCCATGCGTTTATGTAGTCTTCGTACGGATCAAGGGAAAATTCTGATACCGTGTCAGCGTAGCTTTCGAGGGAAACCGGAAGTTCCTTTTCGACTTCGTCCAATTCAATGCTCAGTTCGTCCCGTTCAGTTTGGGACACCCTAGGTTTGGGCACTTCAAGAGGCAGACAAATCAAGTGAAGGAAGTGACTATCGGACTCTACATCGGGTTCGTACTTTTTGGCCTCGGCTATCAGCAAAGCCGTTACCGGATGCAGATATAAGTCACTCGACTTTTTCCCAAAAGGCGTGGGCAAAAGGGTTTGACCATACTCGGCTATAAAACCATTGCTTAAAAGAAACTCAAGCGCCTTGTTCAAAGATTTGGATATAAGATATTTAGAAACTAGTTTGCCAGAAAACGTTTCCAAAAAAAAGTTGAGCAGACCTTGCTCATCAACCGCGTATCCCGATGCAACGGTGGAAAGAACGTGAGGCAGCATGGTTTTTTCATCGGTCAAATTGGGCTCCAAGGTTTCAGGCTCGGAGTGCACATATTCTTCGAAGAGCTCGTGGATTTCGTCTCTGCGCTTTGCTATAAGAACAGCTTCACCGTAAGAATCAAGGCCGGGTCTACCGGCTCTACCGGCCATCTGATGGTATTCAAGCACCGGCAAGCGTTGCCGACCCAGTCCGAACTCGTATCTGGTCAAATCATAGACCACTACTCTGCGAGCTGGGAGATTGAGACCAGCTGCCAACGTGGTAGTGGACACAAGCACTTTGATTGACCTGTTCTTAAAGGCTTGTTCAACCACCGTTCTGGCAGAAAATGGTAGACCGGCGTGGTGGAAACCCACTCCAGTTCTGAGCAACTTGCTCAATTCTTCCGTCAAGGGTGTTGCGTCATCGGCTTCAGAAACCCGAGAAGCCAGTTTTTGAACAACAGCTTTTTCTCTGGGGTCCAAGCTAATCTTGCCCAAGAATTTTTTGGCCGTGGAAACCGCTTGTCTTCTAGTGCTCGCGAAAACCAGTGCTTGTCCGCCCCCTTTCACTGTGTCCAAGCAAAGGGAAACGACTGGCTCTTCTCTTTCGACTTCGTGGTTCAAAGCGGCTAGCCGGCCGTCCTCGAAATAAATATTTGAGTCGTAATAGACTCCTTGGTAAAGCGGAACGGGACGCCAATTACTCACAACGAGTTTTGCACCAAGCCAACTGGCTATGTCTCGGGCGTTGCTAATCGTTGCGCTGAGCGCAAGAAATCTCGTTTCAGGGTTCATTCTTTTGAGACGGGTGAGCACAACCTCGAGGGTAGGACCCCTGTTTTGATCGCCCACCAAATGAACTTCGTCGGCTATTACCACTGAAACATCCTTGAGCCAGTCTGCTTGGTCTCTGTGTCTGAGAATCGAGTCACACTTTTCGTATGTTTGGATTATAAGGTCGTAGTTGGACAGCCACCTGTCAAACCTATCGAAATCGCCAGTGGATGAAACTGTTCTTAACCCCGCCTTTTCCCACTTTTGTAGCTCTTCTTGTTTCTGCGACGCGAGGGCTCTTAAAGGCACAAGATAAATCGCTTTTCCAGGGCTACTCAAAAGATGTTTTGTGAACATGAGTTCGGCAATCAACGTTTTACCGCTCGACGTGGGAGCGCTCACAACCATTGAGCCTTCGCCCAGGATACCCGCTCTAACGGCCTGTGATTGAGGCGGCCAAAGAGAGTGAATGCCGTTACTTGCAAATATCTCTTTTACGACTCTCGGTATATCCAGTTCATCGATGCTGATCGTGTCACCCGTCAAGGTCCAACCACAACTCTGATTGGAAACCATGAAAACCAGTGAACCAAGAAGGCTCCACCCATTCTTGGAACAGTTTCCTGTAACTGTCGAACCAAGCTTTCTCCTCTGGGGTCAGAGACTCAAGGAAATCCATCTGAGTCTTGGTTTCGGCCAAACGTCTGATCTTTTTTACTCTTATCCTAAGGAAATCTTGGAGCTTCGATTTAACGGCCACGGCATTCGGATCCTCCAGTGGCATCATATCTACGATCACCGAACCCAGTTCAACGTAGAAGTTGGGATCAATCTTTTGGATAGAATTGCTCTGCTCTTCTTGCCAAATACTTTTTGAAAGACGTTGTTTCACCGGTACAGGAGGGGTGGCGTATTCGGCATAACCCTTTGCAACCAATCCCTTGGCCAACCATCTTGGCACAGAAGCCTCATGGGCTTCTTCGATTGGATCAGAAAGTCCCTGCACGTAATTTGATAAACCATAAAAGGTTCTTTTGAATCTGACCAAAACTGGTTTCTGCTCATAAATCAGCGACTGTAGTCTAGACGCTAAACGAAAATCGAACGACATAGTGGTTCCTGTATATCAAGTGTTATGCGGTGAACCTAATAAATTCGATTGGAAAGTTCGGAAGGTATTTCCCTACCAAAACACTTTCCTGCTTCTCATATGGTTGGGATTGGGCGTTTTGCGTGCTAACAACACACACTGCCTTAGCAGCCTTTCACACAAGGTTTATTTGTTTTATGAATGAGTTTATATAGTGTAACTCGGGGTCGTTTGAATGAGTGCCGATGAAGAGATGGTATGGACTGAAAAGTATAGACCAAAAAAATTGGATGACGTGGTCGGCAACGAGGCAATTGTGTTGAGATTATCACAATTTGTTCGTTCGAAAAACATGCCTCACTGTATGTTTGTGGGTCCCCCAGGCGTGGGTAAAACCACAGCAGCGATATGCCTTTCAAGAGAGATGCTGGGCGAGTATTTTAGCCAAGGATACTTGGAACTCAACGCGAGTTCCGATAACAGAATCGAAACTGTTCGAACGCAAATCAAGGATTACGCAAGAACAGTGAGCTTTGGAGAAGTACCCTTCAAGATTTTGGTGCTGGATGAAGCTGACAATATGACACCCGAAGCCCAGCAAGCCCTGCGAAGAACCATGGAACTGTACTCGAATGTGTGCCGATTCATTCTCATTGGTAACTATTCGAACCGTATCATTGAGCCCGTTCAAAGCAGATGCGCCGTTTTCAGATTCATGCGTCTTTCAAAAGAAGCAATTGTTAACAGAATGGAGTACATCGCAAAAAAGGAAGGTGTTCAGTTCGATAGGGAGGGGCTGGAAGCCATATACGAGGAATCCGAAGGCGACCTCAGAATGTGCGTGAACACTCTCCAAAGCTTGGCGGTTCTCGGAAAAAGAGTGGACCGAAAACGCGTCGAGGAAGTATTGGGCTCAGCGTTCATGTCCGAAACACCCCAAATCGTCAATTTGGCTTTAAACGGAAAATTCGATGACTCAAGGAAGAAACTTCAGGAATTACTCTACGTTAAAGCTGTGTCTCCCGAGGACGTTTTAAAACAGATATACAAAGAAATCGTCAAAAGTGGGTTACCGGACAACACCAAGGCCAAGATCCTTGAATACATTGGCGAGTCAGAGTTCAGATTGGTGGAGGGTGCGGACGGCGAGATACAACTAGACGCTCTTTTGGCCAAAATGGCCACGACTGCAAAAGGCGTTTAGCCGTGCTCGGCTTGCCGTGGTTTAAAAGCTACTGTTTTCTATTCGCGCACCCGAGCTTAACGATAAACAAGAAGCTCAGACAAATAACTCTACTAAACGGGCCAAGAACACTCATCCTTGTCGCAAGGCCTTTCGTGGGCGGCGCGCTTCCGTTTATCAGACAGTCCACGTGCAAAGAGGTGCATCGCCGATGCCGGGTTCCGAGTGCTTATCCACTCGGCATAACTGGCAAGCGCTGTACAAAAGTGTCAACACCCTCGTTGCTATGCACATCTAAGGTTGTCACCGTACGTGAATTTGCATGAGTGTGTTGTGGACCGATAAGTACTCGCCCAAAACGCTGGAGGACGTCGTGGGAAATCGGCAAGCCAAAGAAGGACTTGTTTCGTGGTTGAACGCTTGGCCGTCTCAGAGCAAATGGGCGCTGCTCATGGGTCCGCAAGGTGTGGGTAAAACCTTGGTTGTGCATGTTATAGCCGCACAAGGGAAATATGACCTTTTAGAGGTGAACAGAGAGAACATTGGTCGAGAAGTAACGGTTGAAAAGTTGGCTGAAGCTGTGTCGACTACAAGTTCGCTCCTGAATTTGGAAGGCGTTCGAAAGCTTGTTCTCGTGGATGAAGTTGATGTATTGACGACCACTTCGGCAGAAATGGACAGAATTTTTGACGCGCTCAAAAAAACCAAGATTCCCGTAGTGTTCACACTGAGCGACCAAGACGCTCTATACGCATCAAAAAAACTTTACCCACTAAGACAGGCGGAGAACTGCATACAGATAAAGTTCGACAAAGTCAGAAAAGACATGGTTCAATCACTTCTTAAACGCATATGCGAAAAAGAAGGTATTCGCGCCGATGTCGAGGCCCTCGCAATAATTGCGGAGAACGCTGGAGGAGACGTTAGGGCGGCTGTAAATGACCTGCAAGCGCTGTGCACCGGAGAAGAAGTTCTGCGGGTCACCGATGTGGAACATCTGACAAAGCGGGACATTGGCGTGTATGCCTATAAGACAGTTTTGGATATCATCAATGCACCTTCGATTTATACGGGTAGGACAGCTCTCTCCTCGAGTGTCGCAGATGACGAAACGATATTTGGCTGGCTTGTCGAAAATCTTCCTTCTTACCCCAAACCTTTGGATAAAATTCATGACTGCTGTGCCCAACTCGCGAAGGCGAGCATTTACGGCTATGCAGCCGACAGATTTCGGTTCTACGAGCTAAGAAAATATATGAGAGACCTGATTTGCTATGCTCCACAACTGCTTGGCGACAGACCATTCAAAAAACTCGTTTTTCCGACACGTCTTAAATACCTGTCGAAGAGCCGTCAGGTCAGGTCACAGCTAAACCTTCTGGCAAAGGAGCTTGGAAGATACTTGCATGCCTCAAAAGATGATGTGCTGGATAGGGACGCCGTGTTTCTGGCTTTAATGGCAAGTGAAAACAACGCTTTTCATGCTTGGTTCAAACACAGGTTTGGAGATGATGCGGCTAGCACTCTAGCGTTGCTGCTCAAAAAGGAGTAGAGAAGCAGCCCATTTCGAGTGAATTCGGACGGCTTTGGCAATAAGTTTTTGCATATAATTCTCGGCTTTTTGCACCCCATCTATGAGCTGAACCCAGTCCGCATGCGCTTTGACCTGTAGCAGAATCAAGCCGTCTGAGTTGGCGGTCTTTATTTTTCCCGGGTCAAGCGTTTTCAGCTCGTCAACGCAAAACTTTTCTGCGTCCAACATATCGAAAACACCCATGATTCTTCTAATTTGCTGATAGCCGAAACCTTTTGAATCGAAAAACACCAATTCACAGTCGCCCAAACTCCGGAAATTTATCTTGCATAAGGTTGCGGGTGGCGCACCCCCTTTTTTAAAGAATCTTTCACAAAGCGGTGGGGCGCTGATCTGTGCAGCGGCGAACCTTATGAGTTTGGGATTGTTCCATTTAGACGGATAAACATAGACATACTTTTTCCCGCTTATCTTGCCAACTCTTTTCGAGTAGTGGGTGACGGCGATGTTATCAGGTAGAACGCTGTTCAACGCTTCCAGAGAAACTGTTTCTTTGCAAACGAGCTTTACGAGTTGACCAAAGGCACTAACTCCCGCATCGGTTCTGCTGGCACAGCTAATCGTATGAATGCGGCAGCCTATTCTTAAAAGTGAACGCTCCAAAGCCAACTGAACAGTTGGTAAGCCAGGCTGCTTCGACCAGCCAAAGTATTCTGCGCCGTCATAGAAGAGTTTTAAGTAGATTGTCTGCGGCTGCCAGTCCATAACTTGGAGAGCTCCTCGTTTAATTTGAACACAAGCACAACAACCTCTTTGTTTTTTTCGAGTTGATAGATGCGGATTCTACCAAATCTTTTTTCTTTGATGACGCCGAGCGCAGAAAGTTTTTCGGCGCTTTCGATCACAGATTTGTGAGACATGCCTGTGAGCCTCACGAGCTCAGAGACGTTCAGTTCTTCTCGTTCCAATAGAGCCGCCATTATCCGAACAGAGCACTTCGAAGAAAACATGAGCTCCAAAGGGCTGAAACGATTCATAGAACATCACCCGAATCGACCGCTGTGTTAGCCGCAGGTGAAATCTCGTTTTGAACCAAGCTCTTGCGGAAACTCTGAACGCATAGGTTTTCGCTCGCCAAACAAGCCTCTAATAGTAGTGACCTCTGTGAACACAACCTTTTATTCGGATCCGAGTTACGCTGCAAGATGCGCGCAACACGTTTTGGTAACTCCACAATTAAGACTAGGCGACCACCTTTCTCTGTATCTCTTGTTGAAACACCCTTTTTCGAGTCCAAAAGCATGCGAGTATTCAGTCGCCCAAAAATTGAGCGGAGACGCTTCTTTTGGCGGTCAACCTTTGGGTGAGAAGGCCACAGAGCGCGGGTGGCGTTACGGGTGGGCCCAGAGGTACACACCGTCTCTTTGACAGGTTTTGGAACCCCACATGCAGCACCTGTCCGAACAGCCACCCTGTGTTTCCTTTGATCCATTGTGTGAAACAACGACTTGGTACTTTCAGACTGATTCCAAAAGTGTTTTCCGGCTTCGGCTACCGAGCCCCTGTTTGGTTTCGAACCGAACCCTTCAGTCAACAATCCGTGGCCAGAGCTAATCCGAGTTTGCACCACCATTACAACCAACCAGCTTCAGCCAGAGATTCCCGACTTCTGAGCGATTCTTCGCTTTCTGAGTTGCTTTTGGACTTCTTGAATCATGGGTTCAAGCGGTGAGCCAGAGAGTGTTATGTTAGTGGTTTTCCCCCTTTGACCCTTGCCACTTATCTGAGTGAGCAGCAAGCCTATGCTGTTCAAACTCTGCACGTATCCCCATACCTGGGTGTGCCTGCGGGGTGAAACATTGAACTGTTCACACAGACGATAGTACTCTCTCTCTGCGTCACCTATCGTCACGTAGCTACTTGATTCGTCTTTCAGTTTTCTACAGACGGAGTAGAGCAATATGAGTTCATGGTCGCCCAGATTCGGCAGCGCTTCCAGCGCCAGAGATTTGACCATCGACGAAAAGGCTCTGCGAACATGTTCCACCTTAACAGTTTCCGATTTTTCTTGTTCGGCCTCTTTACCACTTTTCCAGAGTAGCTCCAAAGCAAACCTTGCATCGCCTTCCTGCGCTGAAAGTTCTGACACGAACCCCACGACATCTTCCTCGACAACGGCTGGTTGAAAGGCCTCTTCCAACCTGTCAAGCAAAATGTCTTTTAGCTGCGCAGCCGTATAGGGTGGGAATTCCACATAATTTTTCTTCAAAGTGCTTCTTACACTGTCAGTTAACCGGTCGGTGAAATTCAGACTTCTTGAAACCAAAATTAGGCTTATGGGCCGCGATGGATAAAACTCGTTGAATCTTGTCAAACTGTAGAGCAGCTCATCGCCGCTGGATTCCAACAAATAGTCCACTTCGTCCAAAATGGTGATCAGATTGACTTTTCCTTCGACCAGCTTTGAACCTATGAGCTGCGCAATCTCGGAAGTAGGCAAACCCTTGGTCACGACGAAAGGCGAAAGAATTTTTGCTATTTCTGAAAGTACGCCGTGAACCGTTCTTACTCGGTGACAATTCACAAACGCGAAGCCTGCATTTGCACGCGTCCTTTTCGCCCGTTGAACCACCATTTTCGCAGAGATTTTTGAAACTGCGGTTTTGCCCGTTCCCACTCTACCGTATAAAACCACGTGTTGACTCGCTTTTCCCGAAGCGGCAAATTCCGCTATATAGCTAAGCACAGACTTGAGCTGGCTCTCCCTGTGCGGTAAACGCAAAGGCGTGTAGTCTGGGAATAGAATGAACTCGTCCAAAAATATGGGTGAAACACGCCTTCTACCATACTTTTGAATGCCCGACATGGTTATTACACTTAAAACACATGATTCTTACCTCTGAGTATATATATTTTCCCACGTATAATGAAACTAATTTTATCGTCGAGCCGTGTCTAAACCCATCTCTCTGTGCAAAGAAAAGCGGATTCCTCGAATACCTCAATGCTGAGCTTATCGCTCTTATTAACACGCTTCTTTAAACCCTTGAAAATATGTGAATTCTCTCTGAAGTGCACAGAAACATCTTTGTGTACGACCAGTTCGTCAAGGCTCTCCAATCGGTCAATTTTTTTGTTGCAATACATGACACTCGCGATACTCGAACCGCTCCAGCGTTTCAACATTTTACGTACTGAAGCAACGCACTTTTTTTGTGTGTAAAACACGAACGCGCTTTGTGATTTGTTAGAAGCCTCCTTTAACGGTGAGCAGCCGCTAAGCAAAAAAATATCTTTCGCTTCTATCTGTGCGCTTCGACCTTTACCCGCTCTTGCACAAACAATTATATAACACAATTCAGATGGGCTCAACTCACTCAAGATCTTCGTCACCAGTCGGCCAGGCCGGATCAGTCATCGCCCAAACAAATTTGCCCGCACAGTTATCAATATAACGGTGGAACCATCAACCTCTATCGCCACGAACACAAGAATCATATACCATTAAGACAACGAAAACGAATTGCAGAGAACCGCGAATTTACAGCTTACGTGTATCCTGTGCTCGAGTCTTCTACAAACGGTCCGTTTAATGGGTGACATCCTACCACGGCTAGCGCGTGTGCTTCCCAGCTCATAGATGATAATCGTACTCCTCCCTAGACTGGAAGTGAACCCAGCCGGATTCTAAGAAGGCGCGGGAGGATTAAACCAGCGGATGGAAAGACAAATATGTTTGATGCGAAACTAAGCCAGAAAGTGTATGGATATATAATTTCAATCATCATGGTAGCGATCTCGGCGCCAGTGGCCTACAAAGCCAAGTTTCTGGACAAATTTGGCACGATAGCGGCCGCCATTTTGGGTTTAGCCGTAGGCATTTCCGTGGGACCAGTTCTCCTAGGACTTCTGATACTCTTTTTGATTGTGAACAGTTTGTTCACCAAACTTGGCTATGTGAGAAAGGCTTTGAAAGGAGCAGCAGAACCGAAGGGAGGCGCGAGAACTTGGAAAAGCGTCGCTGCCAACGGGGTTTTCGCTGCAGTCTTCGCAATCCTAGAATACCTTTACCACTCTGATATATTGGCGGTTGGTTTTATGACGTCTATCGCTGTTGCTTCGGCTGACACCACATCCACCGAGATAGGACTGCTCAGCAAAGCCAAGCCAAGACTGATAACGAATCTTTCAAGGGTGGCGCCGGGTACGTCTGGCGGCGTTACAACGCTTGGCATTCTCGGAGGCGTGATTGGAGCAATCATAATAGGGGTAGCGGGGTTTTTCGTGTTCCAATACGCGAACCTGAGATACACTCTTCCAAACGGCTATTTGGATGGCCCTCTAAAGATAAATTTTGACGCTGACCCAGCCACGTATTTATTGGCCGTGTCGCTGGGAGGATTCGCAGGAGCCCTGTTTGACAGTTTGCTGGGAGCGGTGGCTCAGGCAAAATATGTTTGCAGCGTCTGTTCAAACTTTGTGGAGAGACCCCTGCACTGTGGACGCGCTTCCAAGCTGATCGCGGGCTACCAGGTGCTGGACAACGACACAGTTAACATCGTTTCGATAGGACTTGGCGCATTGGTGGGCGTAGCATTGTTCGCGCTTGGCGCGTGAAAGCGTGCGGCTCAGCTCGGCTCTTCTTCGACACCAAGACTTATAACGCGTGATATTGGGTTCATCATCGCCGCCTGCCTGCTTGGCGTATCTGTCCGAAGACACTTAATACTTTTATCTTAGACCGTTCTTAGTCGAAGATAGAACCGTTTCCGAAGAGTCCGACTTTTCAGATTGAAATTAACTCGTCGGCTTACGTGCCCTGCAAAGCCAGAGGCTTAACGGAACACGTAACGAAGACGGGCTTAACTTCCGGGTTCGGAATGAGTCCGGGTGTTTCCCCGTCTTCTATGGCCGACGAGGTAGATTTAGCAACTCTATGACTGGTATAAGCCTTTCGAGCGACACCCCTTGCAACAGAAACACGGATGCCGCCTTGCAAACCAGTTTTCGGAAGCGTTAACGAAGCGTAGAACTGTAGATCGACTGCGGCAACGAAGTGTTGGGCGCAGCAAGAGCGCAACCATTTAAGCTGGCTTCGAATTTTCGACAAATATTTTCTGGATCATGGTTTGGGTGCCGTCTTTTGGACAAGCCTGATCTTTTTTGCTTATGTAATCTCCGTTTGTAAAGGTTTTTTGGAGAGTGAACCCACACGACGGGCACCTTAGTTCGCTGACAATCCGTGCCTCTGCTTCGGCTGGCACTGTTCGGCCAAAATTCCTAGCCAACAAAACCACGGAGGCGGCTATGAAAACCAGATATATGAAGGTTATGTTGAAACCCAGCTCACCCGAGCCATAGCCCAACACGTATAGGATAAGAAGAAAAATCAAAAGAACCCCGACCGCGAGCATCACAAGCCTGCTTAACTTCGCTCCACGGCGATTGTTCGACATAGCCTAAGGTACGCCCGACGTATTACCTATTCCAGCCACAATTACGGTGTCTCCAGGACTCGTCTTCTCCAGAACGATCTTTTTTAGCCTGTCCATCACGGTTGGGACAGCATCCGCGATCTCCTTTTTCATGACGGTAATCGCCTCCTCTTCACTCTGCTTTACTATAACTGCGTCCAACGGTATTTTGAAGCGCGTCCCAGACTCTTCTATAGCGTATTTTTCTGGTCCGGGGTCGCCGATCGCCGCGCCCACGCCTTCCGCGACCAAGCCAGTTTTTTCTCCTTCTAGCTTGAGAGCGGCATCAACGGTAATGATTCTGGAAACCCGTCCTCCGTTCATTTCAACCAGCTTTGCTATCGCTTTTCCAGGCTTGCCAACTGTTGCTCCGGGTCCTTTTGCTTTGACCACCAGAACTCTTCTTCCTTCTAACTGGGTCTCCCCGTATTCGGTTTCGTCTTCTATTTCCTGCATGGTTGCGCCATTGAGCAGATTCAGGGCCACCATTGGACCCACTGAGTCGCCAACCGGTACGCCGAGCAGAAACTGTTTGGCTGCGCGTTTGTACACCCTAGCTATTTCCAGAACCATTGGCACAACCATGCTTAGCTGTAGATAAATGTAGAAGTTGTTGGTTTTCTTCGCAGTAAGGTAAAAATGCCTTATAACCTTCGCCAAATAGTGAGTGGCCCAAGCGGCTTCCAAGCTCACCTCGAAATCAGAGAGCTGGGCTCCGCTGTAGTTGGGTGCTATTTTCTTGGCTTCGCTCTTACTTCTTATGTTTCGAATGTCCAGGATATGATCGAGTCTCCCCAGTACACCGTTGGGGTCTCTTTCCACGGGTTCAATCGTAAAGGTTTCCAGGGTTTCTTGGATGAGCCTGTCAACATCCTGCTGAGAGGCTCCGCCTTGAATCGCAGCTTGTCTTACGATCTCGGTGGCTTCCTTTTCGATGCTGCTGAGCGTCCGCACGGCTTTTTCAACGGAGGAACGATAAATCATAGTTTGGAGTTGTGGTTGAAAGAAGATAAGAACCAAGAAAAACGCTAAACTACCAAAGCTATACAACGCCGAATAGGGACTCTGCTGCTGCGGCAAAGACACGGAAAGCGAGGCGCTGGCAACGTCGCCTTTGGCGTCATTGGCTCGAATAGTGTAGGAGCCGCTGGACAGATAGCTAGGAACTGAAATTGAGGCCGTGAAGCTTCCCGTAGAATTCGTGTTGACCAACCAAGAAGGCTGACTTATCTGCGTATTGTTGTTTAAATATAGACGTAAAGTAACGCTACTATTGGGAGCGAAACCCAGTCCATACACCTGCACCACCGTTTGGCCAGCCGTCGCTTTGCTCTGTGAAAGCGTAATTTGAGGCGAAACCGCCGAAGCAAAGCTGACTACAAATGCGAAAACAATTATAAAGGCGAATAAGCCCAACAATAATTTGCTTTTCAAGCGTCAAACACCTTGGGACACACGTTGTCTGTTTATGATATTTTCTTGTTTGGGCGATTTAAGTGCTTTGTAAATTTTTAAAATTTAAAGCACGGTTATTCTTCACGTTTTGTGACAACGATTGGCCCGTCACTGGACATGAAGATCGTGTGTTCGAACTGCGCTACAAGGGCATCACTTCTTTCCAAAAGTACCTTGTATTCGTGGATACCGCCGAATCTAACAAGCCTCTTTAATGAAGAAACAACGTCGTCTTTGGGTGCAAAATTTTTGAGCCATCTGTCCGTAAAAGGCAAGCCTTTGCGCTCTTGAACAGCGTATTCCAGCACTCTTTGGTCGAATTTTATCGGTGACCTCACCTTCCTGATTCCTCTGAAAATCTTTCCCACAGAGTCTTCTTTTATCTCGCCGACGCCGAAAGTCGCGAATGGCTCGATTGCTATCGCAACGCCCTGCGTGAGTTTATAGCTTGTCCTGTTGGCCACATTGGGTACGTTAACGCCGGCGTGTAGAACAAACCTTTCTATGGTATGACCCGTAAGGTCCACAATGGGTTTAACTCCGTAGCTTCGTATAGTGTTTTCGATCACCGCTCCCAACTCCCCCACCGGCATGCCGAGCTTTATGTGGGAAATCGCAGAATTCAACGCGTCTCTGGAAGCCTTGACGATGGGCTCAGCAGCTGGATTAAAACTAATGGTTAACGCAGAATCGGTCACGTATCCCATGTAGTGGGCGCCGGCGTCGACTTTGACCACGGAACCCTTTTCTATCACTTCGGGTTCGTCGGACAACGAGGAAGTATAGTGGGCGGCAACACTGTTTATGGACACGTTGACGGGAAAAGCTGGCTCGCATCCGTGAACACGGGTCTCGTTTTCCAATCTTTCACAAAGCTCTAAAACAGGCATTCCCTCATGCACAATTTCCTCCGCCTTCAAAAGCGCCTTTGACAGGACGCTGCCAGATAGTAAAAACCCCTTTTCTTTTTCCTCGTAACTCATTCAGCGCACCTCACATTCTCTCAGGCGGGGTTACGCCCATAAACCCAAAAGCCGAGCCAAGCGTCTGCTGAATCATCTTCACCAACGCTGTTCTCGCCTCTCGAGTATCTCGGTCCCCAGCCCCCAATACTGGTGTGCTCGCGTAGTATGAATTAAAGGTGTCGCATACACGCAAAACGTATTCGGGCAGAACTTCTGGTCTAAGACTGTTCGCCGCGTAGCTTACGATTTCGGGTAACCTAGCAGCCAAGACCACCAACCTGTGCTCATCCTTATCAGAAAGCTTGGAGAAATCTGGCTTTAGTCCGTCCAAACTCAGAGCCGACTTGGCCAGTATACTGTTGGCTCGAGCATAGGTATAGAGTGCATAGGGTCCACTGTTCGTTTCAAAATTGAGGACTCTGTCCCAAGTGAACACGATTCTTTTGTTGGCGTTTACACCTATAAGCGCAAACCGTATGGCCGCCGAAGCTATTTTTTCGGAGAGCTCCGAAATCTTTTCTTTGGTCAAACTGGGATTTCTTTTTTCGACTTCGGGCGCTGCGCGCATTTTAGCCTCATCCATTATTGAGTCAAACGTTATGTATCTACCGCGTCTACCCGACATGGTTTCTCCTGGCAGGTCCACGTATTCGTATGGTACGTGTATCTGGTTCAAAACATTGGTATAACCAAGCGAATATAGAACAACCTTTAGTTGCAGCTGTTTGAGAGACTGTTCGGCGCCGATTATATTATAGACTGTGTCCGCTTTTGAAAGCTTCTCTAACGAGTACGCCAAATCCCTTGTCGTATAGAGAGTTGTGCCATCCGCTCGTGTGAGAACAAGCTTTGGGAGCAGATGCGTTTTTTGGATCCCCAACTTCTGTTTGAGGCTGAGCTCTTCGGCTGCTCTGTTGACATCGAAAATCATAACCTTTCCTTGACGCTCAACGTATTCAGAAGATTCCAAAAGCGTCAAAACTTTGTCTACGCTCCCGTTCCAGAGTAAATCGCTCTCATAGTCAAATTTGTCGTGAACTATGTTCGCCCTGCTCAACGTCTGAACAAAACCGTTCAAACAGTGCTGGACTAGGTTCCTAACAAGGCTGCGCGTAGATGGTTCCCCTTCTTCATATTTTAACATTAACTCAGACAGTTCAAATTTGGGGTCCTGGAGAGAAGAAAACGCCTTGCTCAAAACTTCAAACATTTGAGGCTGCTTCTGAGACTGTTCGGATAACACGCCCACCCATTCGTCTATGGATTGCTGGATACGTTTGACCTCATCATCGTTTTTAGCCTCTTTAAGGGCTTCCTTAGCCAAGAACAGCTCTACGAACGCGTTGCCGAAAACGTAAAGAGCTCCCACCCAAGAATCTGGTTTACCGCTGGGAGAAGGTTGTCCCAGCAGTTTATAAGCCAAAGCTGCAAGAGCCGTTTGCCTACCGGTGTCGTCGACGTAGAAATGCGCTTCCACCTTCTTCCCCTGTGCCTTTAGGAGACGCGTCAAAGTGTCCCCAAACAATGCGTTGCGTGCGGCGCCGATGTGCAAGGGATGAATGGGATTCGCACTCGTGTGTTCCACTATAACACTCTGCTGTGAAACGGCATCGACGCCGTACCGAGCACCCATACTGGAGATGGTATTCCAAGTGAGCTCGGCCACGCTTTGCGTGTTCAAAAAGAAGTTCAGGTAACCACCCACAGATTTTGCCTCTGAAAGGAAACTGTTCTCTTCGGTCTTCAGTGCTTCCGCCAGTTTTAGCGAAAGTTCTTCGGGTTTAACACCCAAGTTTCTTGCGGTCACATGAAGCGGAAGCGCTAGGTCACCCAGTTCCTGTGAAGGAGGTATTTCGAATTGTTCTGGTTTGAATTCGGCTGTTTTCGACATCAACCTAATAAGCGACAGTTTAAACCAATTCATAGGATTCGAAGTGGGAGTACTCAACATTTTCTTGTAAACCGAACGGAAAGATTTAGGTATTTGTTTATTGCGGTGTGTGAATTATTGGTTGAAGCCGAAGTCAAAGGTAGTCGGAGCGCGAAACCACGTTTTTGTAGCCCGAGCCATCAAAAAACGACCTCAAATTGTTTGCGGCTGACAACGCCACTCTGGGAAACATGTCCTTCACAACGCCCGAATTGTGCGGCGAACCCAAAAAGTTTGGTAGGTCAAGAAAAGGGTAGTCCGGCGAAAACTTCGCGTCTCCTGCGGGCTCCTTCCACCAAACATCGAGCGCAGCCCTGAACCCACTGTGCTTGAGCAGATGAGCGTAGAGGTCTGGCTCGGAGATCACGGCAGCCCTACCCAAGTTCACCAAAATCGCATTTTCTTTCATCAGGTTCAGACGCGAGGCATTCAACAGATTTCTGCTCTGATTGTTCAACGGAGCGGTTACAACCAGTATGTCGCATTCACTAAGAAAATCGTCGAGACGATCCAGCGTATAAATCCTCTCAACGTATTCGTCTCCTCTGCCGCTTCTGTTAAGCGCGTAAACCCTAACACCAAAACATTTTGCCAGCTTGGCAACCGCTTTGCCTACGCCGCCATAACCCAACACACCCATCACCTTGCCTCTTAGTTCTTCCGTCGGCGTTTTTTGCTCAAACACACCCGCCTTGAGTAGTTCGTGGTTACGCATAAGATTCTTTGCCAACGCAAGAATCATAGAGAACGCGTGTTCAGCCATGGGCTCAGCGTAGGCGCCCGCGTTGCTCAGAACGGTCACGGCATCGGGTATCGCTTTAAAGGGTAGGCCGTCGACGCCGGCCGAAACCGTCTGGATAACCCGGAGCTCGGGTAGTCTGTTACACCACTCCGCAAGGAAATCGCTTGTTCCCACCCTTTTTCCTTCTATCGGCGCAGAAGCGCTGCTGTAGGATATAAGTAATCCTTCGGTGTTTGCCGGCGGCGCGGATGAATCTTGTGCAAAGACGGCGTTACAATCTTTTCTCAGCGCTTTAATAAGATCCCGTTTCAGCTTATCGCCGGCCGAGAACGTTATATACACAGTATGAGCCATCTTGGCAACTTCCTTTCGAACCTTTGAGATTCACACTAAGGCGTTCTCTTCGTCGATGGTCATGAGCCACGGTGTCAAAGAGTCCACACTCATTTTCCTCAAGCTTTTACCGCCGTAATCCATTTCTGCGTCGTAGACTTCTGCGTATTCGTCAACTTTTTTCGCATAGACGCGTATAGTTGCGTCTTCATAATGTTCTTTGACGGACTCGAGCTGAGGGCTAAAGGAAATAATCAGTTGTTCTCCTTTTTCCTCAACAGTATACGCACCACGACTGCTGCACACAAAATCCATTAACTTTGAATAATGGACGCGAATCAACCGTGTTCCCCTGTGTTATTGGAACTGTGCTAAGGCTTGAGCTATTTGATCCTTGGTCAGGTTTTTGACGTTTTCAGCCGGAATGGATGAAGTTATTTCGCTGTGCATCAGCTCCTCGAATGATGGCCTTTCCTCTGTGCGATAGTAGATCCCCAGCCCTATCTTCTCAGATTCATTCATTCTGTGATAAGCTGCAACAGCGTCGCTTGGGTCGTGTTTCACGTCTTCCAGCTTATACATTTTCCGCCGCACTTCGTCGTATATATCGTGCCAAGTTACACACGGGCTTATCGCGTCTACAAGCGCGAACCCTCTATGCTTGATGGCCTCTTGTATCAGCATGGACAGCTGCTTGGGGTCACCACTGAAACCCCTCGCGATGAATGTGGCCCCAGCTCCCAACAGGGTGGAGAGAGGGTTCAAGGGGTAAATTATGCTGCCATCGGGAGAAGTCTTGGTTCGCTGACCACTTTTAGACGTCGGAGAAAGCTGACCAGTGGTCAAACCGTAGATTTCGTTGTTCATCACTATCAGCTTAACGTCGTGGTTCCTTCGGGCGGCGTGTACCACGTGGTTGAAACCTATACCGTATTCATCACCGTCGCCAGCTGTCACAATGACCACAAGGTTTGGATTGGCAATCTTTATGCCTATGGCTATGGGCAGCGGTCGACCGTGCAAGCCGTGATGGCCATACGTCTTTATGTATCCCGGCAGGTTGGAGGAGCAACCTATGCCCGAGCTTATCTGAACTCTGTCTGGTGGTAGCTCCAATGTGGCCAAGGCGTTTTTGAGCGCCGCCAACACACCGAAGTCACCGCAGCCGGGACACCAGTCGGGCCTCACGTCGCTGTCATACAACTTAAGATTAAGCAAGCTGCTTCACCTCTTTCCCTTGGAGAGTGTCTTCCACGTGTTTTACAACTTCTGCGGGATAAATCGGTTCTCCGTCGTATTTAAGATAGGATTTTTCAATAAAAACTCCGAACTCTCTCCTCAAAAGTTTGGCGAACTGAGCCGTATAGTTAACCTCTATATCCATTAGGTCGTGTGCCTCCATAAGCAAACTCCGAACATCGGCGCGTAATGGATAAACATCGGTGAACTCCAAACTGTTTACACGCAGACCTTTGTCCCACAGTTTGGGCAAAGCTTCTCTGATGGGCAACGCCGAGCTACCCCAGCTTACAAGGGTTAAATCCGCTTTTTCTGGACCAAACACTTCTGGTAAACGCATCTCCTTTGCCAAATACTCCATTTTCCGCATCCTCTTTTCATGTTGTTTTTCCCGCATATTCACGGCTTCCTTAAGACCCGCCAAAACATCGCTCAAATCGTGTCCCCACTCATCGTGTTCATCGGTCTTCGCGACATACATCAGACCAGGGGTGCCAGGCAGGGCGCGTGGTGACACTCCGTCCTCCGTTAACATGTACCTTCTGAACCACACCCCGTTGTGCATATCTTGGGTGGCTTCTCTTACGATTTTGCCCCTTTCAATCGCAAAATCAAAGTTCAGGTTTTCCACGGTGGCGTATCCCCCATCGCCAATAGCAAAATCCAACAGAACAATCACGGGCAACTGATACTTTTCAGCCAAGTTAAACGCTCTTCCCGCGGTATAAAAAGCGTCCTCTGGGCTTTTGGGTGCAATGATGGCGCGCGGAAAATCGTCGTGTGAAATACCCAGCACCATGTTAAGGTCGCCTTGCGAAGTCTTTGTAGGCAAACCAGTGCTTGGACCAGCTCGCATCACGTCGACCACAACAAGCGGAGTTTCAGTCATGGCTGCTTGCCCTATGGCTTCCTGCATAAGCGAAAAACCTCCGCCGCTTGTGGCACACATGGCTCTTGCTCCAGCGAAGGAAGCGCCGATAGTAGAGTTTACAACGGCTATTTCATCCTCGCCAAGGAATACTCGTATGCCAAACTTTTTTGCGTTGGCCGTCATCCAATGTACTATTGGACTCGCGGGACTCATAGGGTAAGCCGCATAGAAGCGGCAACCGGCGGCGACAGCACCAAGCGCTAAGGCGTAATCAGCGTGCATAAATGTTCTCTTCGTACCATAATCGTATCTTAGCCTCTTCGTTATACCAAACTGCTCCGCATACTCATACCCTTCTTTTGCGGCCTCTACGTTACTCTTCTGAACGTCAGGTTTACGTGCAAACTGTTCCCCGATAACGCGACCAATAAGTCCAAAGTCCAATCCCATAAGGCCGCCCAACAACCCTATCGCTACAGTGTTCTTCATTATGGGCCGTTTATCGTGGTTCAGCGCCATCTTTGTGAGCGGCGCTTCTATTTTTTTTACTCCCGCTGGAAAATCGTGTTGTTTAACAGCTGACGGGTCATAGATTATCGCTCCGCCTTGGTTAACACTTGAAAAGTGTTCGTCGTAAGCGAGTTGGGTCAAGGCGACAAGGTGGTCGATGCCGTAACCCAACGAATAGACACGGGTTTCCCCTGCGTGAATGTGGAACCACACGTGACCACCTCTGATGAGCGATTGATTGCCGTTGTAGGTTGAAACGTATAACCCACTTCTGGAAAAAATCTTCATCAAAATTTCCCCCGCGCTCTGGATTCCGTCACCAGCCGCGGCTCCCAGTCTCACCGTAACATCTTGGTTACCGTTGTACTCATTTTGCATCGAACAATCTAATTACCACGTGCGCCAAACAATTATTTTAGCGCTACTAATTCAAAAATCGATTCAACGCCAGCAGCCGACAAACATCTGGGTCGCCAATGTTCACAGCAGCGCTATCGCTCTAACTGGTGCCCCATCCCCGTCCACCACTTTAATTGGGAGGCACACGAGTTCCACGGATTTGTCCACTAGTTTGCCGAGCTCGTCCGAAAGGTTTTCGATTATAATGGTGTTTGAGTCAAGAATCGTTCTGTGAACGGCTGGGTCACCGATGGTCGGTGAGTCTATACCCACCGCTTTATAACCCGCCTGTGATATTTGACGCGCGGCTTCAACTCCGAGGGTCACAACGCTTTCAAGGTCTTGTCCAATTCTGTGTTTTTTGTTGCTTCCAGTATATATGAGCAGAATCTTCTCGTTTTTTGAAGGGGGTATCTGTAAATGGTCCAGTTTCTCGGCTTTAGCTCTCGAGGCGTCTATCACCCTTGCTCTTCCACACGCTGCCAAAGGGTCGAGCCTGTCAATGGTCTCGGCACCCGCGATAAAATGGGATGGCGCGTCTATATGAGTACCAGTGTGAGTGCCCAGCACCAGCCTTTTGAGCGAGTATCCATGTATCTCTACACGCTTGAACTGTTCAATCGAGGGTTGGGGATCTCCAGGGTAGTAGGACATGCCGTTTTCTATGTTCAACGACAAATCTATGCACTGAGACATTACCCAGCCAATTCGGCGGACATTTTAAGCCTGGCGACTCTCAACGCGCACTATTGAAGCAAGCCTAAATCTGGAGACCGCAAGAATCGAGACACATGTGCTTTTGAACGTATTATGGTCACAGACGTGTGAAAGCGAAGACTCATACTGACCGCTGCGAGACCGTGTTGGAATCCAAAATGGTCTGTGTCGGTTTCTTACCATTTTATATTTTTTTATCTTGGAAGAATCTTCCGATAACAATAAAATCAGGGGTTCTTTCAGCGCCCATATGGTTGAGCGAAACGTTAAACTATTTATCTACGCCTTAGTGGTCATCACAGTTTTGATAGCAGCGGGTGTAACACTGTACTATTTACTGTACACATTGAATCTGATACCAATATCTTTTCACACGTTTGTAAAAGTGGTGGCCACCGCGGTTCTGGGATATTTGGCTATCACTGTAATTGGTAGGCAAGTTCAGAAAGGCGCGGTAAAGGCTATGGGCACAAAAAGGGGAGCGACGGCTTATTACACCTATCGAATAGTTTCCTATGTTGCCCTGATCCTACTCATACTGGGAATAGCTGGAGTGAGTGGAACCGCCTTACTTGCCGGAGGAACTTTCGCAGGCTTGATAATCGGTTTAGCTGGCAACACGGTTCTGTCGAATGTGATCGCCGGCATTCTTCTCTTGTTGGCGAGACCATTTGCCGTAGGAGACCGTGTGACGATAACGACATGGCAGTATGGCATGTCGATGGTGAATTATTCTCCCAAGTTCTACTCTTTGGACAGACTTATTCCTGGTTTTACGGGAGTTGTTGAAGACATAGGCCTGACCTACTCGGTAATAAAGCTGGATGAAGGTCCAATGATAAAGATGCCCAACAATGTTGTCATTCAAGCAGCTTTTATCGACGAAAACCTGAAGGAGCGGTGGGTAAGGGTCAGATACGAATTATCCTCCAAGGCAGAACTCGATGAAATATTGGATGCCTTGACCAAAACAGTCAGAATGAATGAGTGGGTTGCCGACCCCGACTCTGTCAGAATCCTTGTGGAGGCGATAACTCAGAATTCGATTGTGATCATAATCGACGCTTTGTGCAAAGGCTCACACGAAGAACAACCGAGAAGCTCTATATTAATCGATTTGGCAAGGGTTGTAAAGAATTCGACAGACGCTAAAGATTGACCAAAACGTCGTCGCCTTGAACGCTTGTGTCAAACATCGGTAAATCCGGCACTGAACCGGCTTCGTCGCCATCTGGCCCCAAAACGTTCAACCCTTTTTTTCCGAGGTCAAACTGAGAACCATGGTCCGGACATGTTATCACTTCTTCCTCAACAATGCCGTTGTCAGCAGTTTCAGTTTATAAGGGTTTATATAGGTTTATGAAATATAGCTGTGGGTGCCTGAGCGGCTACACGCTCCTAAGAGGCAACAAACACAGGGAGGCTGTGAAGCGTGCTAAAGAG
>Ga0209012_1000345_pt1 | contig 66688 bp, 65 predicted proteins | sample RS3BMetagenome_FD_184735 | JGI IMG/M metagenome (GOLD analysis project Ga0209012, IMG submission 184735) | Ferric oxide microbial mat and aquatic microbial communities from Rainbow Spring, Yellowstone National Park, USA - RS3B (SPAdes) (version 3) ... | reverse complement strand
ATCGAAAGCTCCATGACGTACGGGCGTAACCCGGCACGGAACCGGCTGTCGAAATCCACCCACAGGCGGAGATTCCTACGTGAGGCAACGTATGGGGCTACGCGGAGGTTTTAGATGAGTCAATGCGAATATCTCGCTGTGCACTCCCTGGCATGTTAGAATGCCATGTCCATCGAATTCAGTTCGGATTCGAGGCCGCTCAGGCGACTCAGGGGTGCCATCTTGGCTTCGCTCTCGATGCGAGAGGTGAGGCATACCGATGGTCCGAAAGTTCGCTTTCCTGGTGGTGGCGTTAGCCGCCCTGACGCTCGGGTTGGTGGTGCCGGCGGCGGCGACCACTCCCGCGTCTTTCACGCTCACCTCGGGGACGCTCTCGATCAGCGCGCCGACCATCGGTGTCTCCCTCGGCTCGCAGGTGGCATCGACGGCGCCGAGCACCATGTCCGGCTCGCTCGGCTCCGTCACCGTCGCCGATCAGCGCGGTGGGACCACCACGTGGACGGCGTCGGTGATCTCCACGGCATTCACCCCGACCGCGGGCCCGGCGGATCCCGCGACCAACGTCAGCTACTCGTCGGGCGCCATCGTGGTGTCCGGTGCTGTCGTCGACACGGCCACGCCGGCCACCGACCTGACCGGCGTGGTGCCGGTCGTGACGGGTGCCAGCACGGGCGTCAGCACCGCCACCTGGTCTCCGACGATCTCCATCGTCGTGCCGGCGAACTTCGCACCCGGGGTCTACACCGCTACGATCACGAGTTCGGTCGCGTGAGTGAACGGCCGTGATGCGAGAAGGATAGCGGGCGTCCTCGCGGCGCTCGTCCTCTTCGCGGGCTGCGTCACCGCCACCACGGAGGCGGCGGCGGTGACCACCTCGCCGGGTTCTGGTGGCATCGGCGTTCGCCTCCTCGCCGACGGGCCCGGTTCGTCCGCAGGGCCGCTCTCCCTTTCCTACGTCGTCGAGCGGATGGCCCCGGGGAGTCAGCTCACCCGTCAGGTGGAGGTCAGCAACACCACCGATGTGACGAGCCAGATCGCCGTCTACGCGGCCGGCGCCGGTATCGTCCGGAACCAGTTCGCGTTCGCTCCCGGCACGGCCGGAGATCAGCTGTCCGAATGGACGAGCATCGGCCGATCCGTCCTAAGCCTGGCACCAGGAGCGGTCGCCCGCGAGAGCTTGACGATCGCGGTTCCGGCCAGCGCACCGTCCGGCGAGCGCTATGCCGTGATCTGGGCGGAGCTGTCCGCTCCGTCACCGACCCAGCGCGGGGTCCGCCTCGTGAACTGGGTCGGGATCCGCATGTACGTCTCCGTGGGACCCGGTGGCATGCCGGCCCCGGCATTTACGGTTGGCCCACTGTCGACCAGCCGATCATCGAGCGGGAACCTCCTCGTCGTCGCCACGGTGCACAACATCGGGCAGGCTGCCCTCGACATCACCGGGGGACTGTCCCTCTCCCACGGCCCGGGAGGCCTCTCGGCGGGTCCATTTCCCATCGAGATCGGGACGTTGCTTCCTCCCGGCCACTCGGTGATCGAACGCGGGCAGCTCGACAGCCAGATTCCGCGGGGCCCGTGGAAGGCGGTCCTCGCCCTCTCCAGCAGCGGCACTCGGCATCACTCCGTGGCCACGATCACCTTCCCCACGGCGCCGGTGGGGGGTGGAGGACGGACGCCTGCGGCCCCATTCGTGCTCGCGGCGCTCCTCCTCTTGATGATCCTCGTGCTGGCGGGTGTCGCCATGCTGCTCTCCCGGCGCCGTCGTCACGGACTCACGCCGTCGGCCTGACGGTTACCCCGCGCATGGCGTGGGGCGCACCTGGCGAAGGGAGCCCAATGGACCGGATCCGCCCGCAGGGGCGTTCCCGCCGCGGCGCCAATGGGGGGCAACCCCGGAAGGCCTCGTTCCTCGATGGCGTCGGGGAATCGACCCACCGGCTCCAGACGCTAACGACCGTGGGTCGATGATCCAGACTCGGGCTGATATCGGCATGCCTGTGCGCCGAATTCGTGTTCGCATCGCCCTGGCCCTCACCGGCGCGCTGGGGATCGTCTTCGCCGTGACGGGTCTCTCCTGGGCGCCCAACTCCTGAACGGAGCCACGGCACCCACGTCATCGATGGGGAACGACGCCGACTTCTACATCGACACCACGACGTGGGTGCTCTACGGTCCGAAGGCTGGCGGCGCGTGGCCCGGTTCCGGCACCAGCCTCGTCGGCCCCACGGGTGCGACTGGTGCCCCGGGCTCTGCGGGCGCCACCGGATCTCAGGGTGCGACCGGTGCTCAGGGCCCCCCGGGCCCGACCGGACCCGCCGGACCCGCCGGACCCGCCGGTCCGACCGGACCCGCCGGCGCTCCCGGTAGCTCCAACATCACCGAGTACTACGCACTGATGCCCCCGGACAACGCGGCGACGGTGGCCCCCGGCACGGCGGTGTCGTTCCCGCAGGACGGGCCGTCGACGGGGACGGCGAGTGCCCGCATCAACCCTTCGACGTTCAATCTCCTCGCCATCGGCACCTACCAAGTCCAGTTTCAGGTTCCGGTCACCGAGGCCGGCCAGCTCGAGCTGGTCCTCAGCGGCGCCGGCCTCCGGTACACGGTGGTGGGACGCGCCTCGGGCACAACACAGATCGTCGGTGAGGCGCTGGTCACCACCACCACCGTCAACTCGACGCTGTCGGTGGAGAACCCGGCCGGCGAGTCCACGGCCCTGACCATCACCCCGCTGGCCGGGGGAGTGGCTCCGGCGAGCGCGACGCTCATCATCAGCCAGGTGGGTTGACCGGCGGCGACGACCCCGGGGCGGGCAGCCGGAGCTCGGCAGTACCGGTCACGTGGTCCCCGATCTCGCCTGCCGCCCGGAAGCCGATCTCCATGGTGACGGTGCCGTCCTGGCGGTGGACGCCCGTTACCTCTCCGCGGTAGGTGAGCGTATGCCCCGGGAACACCGGCACGCCGAGGCGGATGGCCAGCCGGGTCACCATGGCCTCCGGACCCGCCCAGTCGGTCAGGAACCGGCTGCAGTAGGCGGTGTCCGAGAGGATGTTCATGAAGATGTCGGGCGCCCCCTGAGCCTGGGCGAAGTCGCGGTCGTGGTGGGCGGGCATGAAGTCGCGGGTGGCGATGGCGCCGGCCACGATCCGGGTGGCGGTGACGTCGACGACCAGCGGGGTGATGGGGTCGCCGACGGCGATCGACCCGGGGTCGGGGGCACCCCGGCCGTCGGCGGCACTCACGAGGCCGCCCCGCTCGGCCGGAACTTCAGGATGCGGAAGCGCTGCCGCCCGACGACCCCACCGTCCTGGTCCGTGTACGTGGTGACCCAGGTCACGAACCGGCCCCTCCCCATGCGGGTCTCCTTCTCCTCGGAGATCGACTCGAACACCGTGGCCGCCGTGACCACGTCGCCGGGCCGGAGGTAACGGTCGATCTCGAACTCGGAATTCGTGGCCAAGGTGGCGGTGTAGCCGGCCCGGTCGAGCAGTGACAGCGGGGCCTCCCCCTCGACTTCGACGGGCGACCCACCCCGCTCGGCGATCCCGGTGATCACCGGGGTGGGCATCGTCCAGGTCTGGAGCATCAGTGGCGGCGCCACCAGGCCGCCGAACCGCGTCCCTCCGGCGACGGCCTCGTCGGTGTAGATCGGGTTGGCGTCCTCGAAGGCCGCCGCCCAGTGGCGGATCATGGGCACGTTGACCGGGTCGGGCGCCACCGAGACAGGACGGCTCCCGACCGGCTGGCCGACCAGGGCGGCCAGCTGCTCCTCGAGGCTCGGTTCACGATCGGGCACGGGTCCTCCTCCCGGACGTCCCCCAACGGTCCACCGTTCCGGGAGACGGGTGGTCCGGATCGCCACGGGTCTCCGGGGCGGCAGCAGCGTAACCGAGGTGGGGTGTCCGGCCGGTGCGCGCCGGGGCGAGGCGGCCGGGTACGCAGCCCCTCGCGACCGCCCGTCGAGCCGGAGCTCGAGCTCGACCACCGCCATGTCCGACGCTCCGGCGGGCCCGGCCGGCTCGACGACACCCGACGGCCGCATCCCCGTCCGGCGAGCGGCGGTTCGGGCGACGGTGTTCCCCCGGCGGACGCCGAGGGTGAGGGTGGCGGCCCCGTCGGGCCCGCCCAGTCGGCCACCGCGCCGAGCAGCGCCCGGGCCACGCCCCGTCCGCGGTGGGTGGGGACGACCTACATCCCGACGAGCTCGCGCCTCGTCGGGTCACCCGACCACCCGACTGGCCAGTCGGTCCGCCGGCCGGTGGCGATCCGGTGCGGGATGGCATGACCCATGTTCGCAGGCCGGGGTGCCGGTGGACGCGATCTGCCCCCAGCCGCGGCCGGGGGCAGGTCGATGCCGATGCGATGGCGTGCCAGATCAGGCGGTGACGAGCACCTTCTCGGACGGTGCCGAGTGAGGAAGGACCACCTTGTCCTCCGGAACCCGCCGGTAGTGGACGAGCCCGAGGATGGTGAGGATCAGCATGATGCCGGCCAGCACCCACACCACCACGGCGGCGATACCGGCGATCTCACCGAACACCGAGAAGGCGTAGGCGGTGAGCAGCAGCCCCCGGAGCGTCTGGCCCTGGAAGAGCGAGGCCTGCTGTGCCTTCAGCGCGGTGTTGCTCGGGTTGGCCTGCGCCTCGGCGCTGACCTGTGCGTACGTCTTGCCGCCGGCGATCTCGGTGACGTGCACTCCGATGAAGTGGTCGGCGTAGGCCTTCGCCTGCGCACCGGTGGTCAGCTGCTGACCGGCGTACATATTGAGGTACGGACCGATCTGCGGGCTGGCCAGGGCCTTGCTGCCCAGGGCGGGGAAGGTGATCTCCTGCTGGGCCAGCTGGGCGTGGACGCTGTTGTTGGCGAAGTTGGCGCTCAGGGTGAGGAAGATGCCGGCGGCCACCAGCACGACGCAGAGCATCCCTCCGACGGCGGTGACCAGAAGGTCAAAGGTCTTTCGTTGCATGGCAGGCTTCTTTCCGTCTGGGCTCCGAGATGATTCCGGAGCTGTTCGTACACCGCCATGGTGCGCCGCAGGCCCCGCAGTCACCAGGGCCGAAGGTCACCGGGTGACGACGGCCCGGTACCGCGAGGAGGACAGACTGTCCCCATGGGCCTCTGGTTCACCGCCGACCTCCATCTGGGGCACGCCAACATCATCCGGTACTGCCGCCGGCCCTTCCGGGACGTCGCCGACATGGACGAGGCGATCGTCCTCGGTTGGAACGGGGTCGTCGGTGCCGACGACGACGTCTGGGTACTGGGCGATTTCGCCATGGGCACCCTCGACCGGTCGCTGCCGATCGGGCGGCGACTCAACGGCACCAAGCACCTCGTGGTTGGCAACCACGACCGTCCGTTCCTCGGAAAGCTCGGGGAGAGGCCGGCTTCGTCGAGCTACGGCACGGTTCGGTCGACCTCGACCTCGACCTGGGCGGGGACCATCCCGTGAGTGCCTGCCACTTCCCCTACCAGGGGGACTCGGAGGTGACCGACCGCTTCACCGACCGGCGCCCGGGGGACCGGGGAGGATGGCTCCTGCACGGGCACGTCCACGACGCCTGGCGCCAGGACGGCCGGCAGATCAACGTGGGGATCGATGCCTGGGCCGGCCGGCCGGTCGATGCCGGCACGCTGGCGGCCCTGATCGACGCACCCCGCCACCTCGGCCCGCTGCCGTGGACCGCGGCGACGCCGGGTCCGGAGGCGTAGCGGGAGGCAGACGGATCCGGCCCCGACGGCCCCGTCGGCGGTCAGCCCCGGCGGTCGCCCGTCAGCAGGAACTCCCCGAGGTCGGGCTCCCGTGTCCACGACCAGTAGTCGACCAGCCGCCACGGCGACAGGATGTAGATCCGGCCCTCGTCGTTGCGGTACCAGCTGTGCCGGATCGAGGGGTGCGACCAGACCATGGTGTCGAGCTCCGCCTGCAGCCGGTCGTTGTACTCGTCATGGACGTCCTGGCGGCACTCGATGGCGGCGTGGTCCCCGGCGAGCAGGGCGGCGATGCAGCCCATCACGTACCGGGTCTGACACTCCGAATGGAAGATCAGGCTGCCGCCGTGGGCCAGATTGGTCCCGGGTCCGTTGAGGCAGAACAGGTTGGGAAAGTGGGGCACGGTGATCCCCAGGTAGGCGGTGGGTCGGTCCTCCCACTGCTCGGACAGCACCGCCCCGTCCCGGCCCACGATCTCCATGGGCCACAGGTAGCGGTTGGCGTGGAAGCCGGTGGCGTAGACGATCACGTCGACCTCGTGGAGCCTCCCCGACTCGGTGCGCACCCCGGTGGGCGTCACGGCGGCGATGGGGTCGGTGACCAACTCGACGTCGTCGCGGGTCAGGGCGCCGAGCCAGCTGCCGTTGTCCTGGAGGGTGCGCTTGCCCAGGCACACGTAGTCGGGCACCACCTTGGCCAGCAGGTCGGGATCGTCACCCACCTGGTCGGCCATCCACTGGGTGAAGACCTGGCGGGCGGCGTCGTTCAACGCGCTGATCGATCGTTCCTGGTCGGGCCAGTCGGGATCGACCCGCATGGCCGGCAGGCCGCCGTCGCACGCCGGCCAGAAGAGCAGCAGCCGGTACCACCGACCGTAGAACGGGAGGTGGCGGAAGGCCCAGGCCGCCCCCGGAGCGATACGGTCGTGGTAGTGGGGGTTGGGGAACATCCACGGTGCCGTCCGCTGGAAGACGGTGACCTGCGCCGCCTCGGGCGCGATGGTCGGCACGATCTGGAAGGCGCTGGCCCCGGTGCCGACGACCGCCACCCGCTTGCCGGCCAGGTCGGTGCCCTCCGCCCACGCCGCCGAGTGCATCCACTGGCCGCCGAAGGAGTCGATCCCCGGCAGGTCGGGCAGCTTGGGCCGGTTGAGCTGGCCGACGGCGCTGATGAGCGCGTCGGCCTCGAGCACCTCGACCGCCCCGTCGTCACCCCGTACCTCCACCGACCAACGGTGCCGGACGCCATCCCACGTGGCCCGCACCACCTCGGTGCCGAACCGGACGTGCTCGGCCACCTCGAAGTCGCGCATGCACCGGTCGAAGTAGCGGCGCAGCTCGGGGGCCTCGGAGAAGAAGGCCGTCCACCCGTCGCTGGGTGCGAACGAGTAGCAGTAGAAGTGGTTGCCGACATCGACCCGGCAACCCGGGTAGCGGTTCTCCCACCACGTCCCGCCCGGACCCTCGTTCTTCTCCACCACCGTGAAGGGGATGCCGGCCCGACCGAGGCGGATGGCGGCCAGCAGCCCGGACATGCCGGCCCCGACGATCACCACATGGAACCCGGCGCGCCGCTCCTCGGGAACCCGGTCCACCCAGTGCAGGTCGCGGGCGTCGTGTCCGTCGAGCTCGAGCTCCTCCAGGAGGAGGGGCACGTACTCCTCGGGGATGTCCGTGGCCACCAGGTGGCTCATCATCCGGTGGAGGGTGGCGGCGGGGGGGGCAGGGGGCAGCACGCAGCCGCCGTCGCGGTAGGCGGCGATCACCTCGACCGCCCGAGCCCGGACCGTCTCCTGGTCCTCCGGGCTCATGAACCCCTGGATCTCGTTGAGGTAGATGCCCGCCGGTGGCGGGAGCTCGTCGAGGAGCGAGGCGTCGCCGGTCATGTGCACCATCGACAGGAGGAGCGTCGGCACGCTGACGTCCTCGAGGGCGGCGGCGATGGCGTCGTCGTCGTCGGTGATCGGCGTGCCGGCGTACCGGTGTCGTTCGGGCACGGCCCCCTCCGTTCGTGCGGCCGACCCACGGACGGCTCGGGTCGACGAGCCAACCTACAGCGGTTGCGGGGCACCCGGGCCTCCCGTTACCGTCGCACCACCGACCGGCCGACCGAGGGGGGACCGCCGTGACCCATGCCGGAGTGGAGGCCATCCGCGCCTTTCTGGTGGAGGCGAACCTGCTGAGTGGACCGCTGGAGGAGCAGCGCGCGGCGATGGACGCCGCGGCGGCCGGGGCGCCACCGCCGGCCGGCGTCGGGGTGGAGGCGGTCACCCTCGCCGGTCGGCCCGCCGAGTGGCTGGTCCCCGGCGACGCCGCCCGTGACGCCGCCGTCCTCTACTTCCACGGCGGGGGCTACTGCTCGGGCTCGCTCGACAGCCACCGGGGGATCGCCGGTCGGATCGCCCGGGCCGCCGGCGTCCCCGTGGTGTCGCTCGGCTACCGGCTGGCGCCGGAGGATCCGTTCCCGGCGGCGGTGGAGGACGGGTTGGCCGCCTACCGGGCACTTCTCGGCTCCGGGCTCGACCCGTCGAGGCTGGCGGTGTCGGGGGACTCGGCGGGTGGCGGCCTGGCGGTGGCCACCCTGGTGACGCTGCGGTCGGAGGGTCTCCCCCTTCCGGCCGCCGCGGTCTGCCTGTCACCGTGGGTCGACCTGACCCAGTCGGCACCGTCCTACGACGAGGTGGGAACCGACGACCCGATGGTCTCGAAGGGGGAGCTCGACCTGCTCGCCGCCGCCTACCTGGGGGGGACCGACCCCCACGACCCGACGGCCTCACCGCTCTTCGCCGACCTGTCCGGCCTGCCGCCGCTCCGGATCGAGGTGGGAGGACTCGAGGTGCTCCGGGACGATGCGGTCCGGCTGTCCGAGCGGGCGGCGGCGGCCGGGGTGGCGGTCGAGCTGGTCGAGTGGCCGGAGCTGATCCACGTATTCCAGGCCTTTCCGGGGGAGCTGCTCCCCGAGGCGGACCGGAGCATCCGGGGGATCGGGTCGTGGTTGGCCCGGCACGTGGTCGGCTCGGCGGCGTGAAGGAGCTCGCCGGCAAGGTGGCGGTCGTGACCGGGGCCGGGAGCGGGATCGGGCGGGCCCTGGCCCGACGGTTCGCCGCCGAGGGCATGCGCGTGGCCGGAGCCGATGTGGACGCCGCCGGCCTGGCCGATACCGCCGAGCTGGTGGGCCGGGACGCCTTCCTCGGCCGGGAGGTGGACGTCAGCGACGCCGGGCAGGTCGATGCCCTGGCCGACACCGTCTACGACACCTGGGGCCAGGTGGACCTGCTCTGCAACAACGCCGGCGTCTTCGTGGGAGGGTTCCTCTGGGACCGGCCCACGGCCGACCTGGAGTTCGTCCCGGGCGCCAACCTCTGGGGCATTCTCCATGGGATCCGCTCCTTCGTCCCGCGGATGATCGCCCAGGGGACGGAGGGTCACGTGGTGAACACCTCCTCGGTGGCCGGGCTGTTCGGCTCCCCCTACGGCGGCCCGTATGCGGTCTCCAAGTTCGCCGCCCTGGCCGCCGCCGAGGCGCTGGCCAACGATCTGGCCGCCATCGGCTCCGCCATCGGTGTCTCGGTCCTCTGCCCGGGGATGATCCGCACCGACATCGCCGCCTCCGACCGTCACCGCCCGGAGGCGCTCCGGACGCCCCTCACCGACGACCAGCGGTTCGTGACCGAGTACCTGGCCGGGGTGGTAGCCGGCGGCATGGACCCGGCGGAGGTGGCCGCCATGGTGGTCGAGGCGGTCCACGACGGGCGCTTCCTCGTCCTCACCCATCCCGAGTACCGTGACGAACTCGCCATTCGGGCGGCGGCGCTGGCCGACGGACGGCTGCCCGGCCTGGCCAACTTCGTGTGAGGCGGCGTCCCCGTTGACGTGGCGGGCGGAGGTGGGGAGGGTCGCGGTGAGGTCGCCGGACCGGCTACGGCCGGGTGGTGAAGGTATAGGTGAACGGGGCCTGGGTCGGCTTGGTCAGGAAGACGTTCTTGCCGTTGATGGAGATCCCGATCACCACCGCCTCCGATCCGACGCCGAGGGTGATCTGCTTGTCGGCCTTGAAGGACTGGACGGTGCCGGCCGGCTGGGTTCCCTGCAGCAGGGGGGTGATGGATGACGGGCTGGTGATCTGCACCCAGCACGGGGCGGAGGTGGCGATCCCGAGCGTGAAGTGCTGCGTGTCCACGTAGTAGGTGGCCTGCGTGGCGTTGTCCGTCGGACCGGCCACCACCGGGGCGGCCGCCTGGTGGGTCGGGTGGCGTACCGGGACCGAGGTCGGGGAGGGGGCGGCCAGCGGCTGGCCGTCGGGCTGGGTGATCCGGAGGATGTGGGCCTGGACCAGCCACTGCGGGTGTTGGCGCTGGATCACGAGCCCGGCGATCGCCGCGATGGCCAGGATGCCCGCCAGCCAGGTGACGATCTTCAGGGACACCGGTGCCCGACGTCGTCGCCGGGCCCGGGCGGTGGCCCGCTTGGTCTCCTTGATCTGGTCGCGGGGGATGACCGACAGGGTGCCGGTCGGCGGTCCGGTGGCGACGCCGTAGCCGTAGGCCCCGAAGCCGCGGGCCGAGGCGGTACCTCCGACCGCCGGCACCTCGCCGGTCTGGGTGAAGGCCCGGAGGTGGTCGGGCCCGGCGGTGACCGCGGTCACCACGCCGGTGACCGGCACCGTCTCCCGCACCGGTGGGCGCGGGTGGGAGGGCGTCGTGGACCATGCCTCCATCAGCTGCAGGGCCATGGCGTCCCCGTCGAGATCGACGAAGGCGGCGTACCGGCGCAGGGTGGACAGGGCGGCGGCCTGGTCGGGCAATCCGTCGAGGTCACCGGACTCCAGGGCGTCGAGCTGGGTGATGGGCCGATCGAGCTGGTCGTGGACGGTGGCGAGGTCGAGCCCGCGCGACTCCCGCGCCGCGCGGAGCACCCTCCCGATCTCGGCCGGGGAGGAGGGGAGCTGCTCTGGTTGGTCGCCGTGTCGGCGGGTGGCTCCGCCACGTTGCCGGTTCACTGGGGTCTCCTGACTCGTCCCTGGGCCAAGTGTAGGGGTGCCGGCCGGCCGAGGTGCCCGCGTACCAGGGGATTCGCTCATCAGGCGCGGAATGTTGCGAGCACAACTAGTGTTGGGGGGAAGTGGAATCGGAATCTGGCGAACCCTGCGGGGGCGTCCCGGGAGACAAGAGGAGGTCGGCGATGCCGGCAGTGACCGTGGAGAACGTACTGGCCCTTCCGAGGGTCGAGGAGCCGGGGCCGGCCGCGGTGGCACGGCCGCTGGTGTCGGTGACCACCGCGCCGGCCGGCTTCGAGGGCGAGGGGTTCCCGGTGCGTCGGGCCTTCGCCGGCGTCGACAGCCGCCATCTGGACCCCTTCATCCACATGGATCAGATGGGCGAGGTGGAGTACGCCCCGGGCGAGCCCAAGGGCACGCCCTGGCACCCGCACCGCGGGTTCGAGACGGTCACCTACATGATCGACGGGACCTTCCAGCACCAGGACTCCATCGGCGGTGGCGGCCTGATCACCAACGGGGACACCCAGTGGATGACGGCGGGTGGCGGAATTCTCCACATCGAGCGCCCACCGGAGGAGCTGGTGGCCAGCGGCGGGCTGTTCCACGGCATCCAGCTGTGGGTGAACCTGCCCCGGGCCGACAAGATGATCGCCCCCCGGTACCAGGACATCGGGGCCGGCCACGTGGCGCTGCTGTCGAGCACCGACGGCGGGGCCCTGGTCCGGCTGATCGCCGGCGACATCGGGGGCCATGCCGGTCCGGGGTCGACCCACTCGCCGATCACCCTGGCGCACGCCACGGTGAGCCCGGGCGCGGCCATGACCCTGCCGTGGCGGAGCGACTTCAACTCGCTCGTCTATGTGCTGGCGGGGAAGGGGACGGTCGGGGTCGACCGGCGGCCCGTCCGCACCGGTCAGCTGGCGGTCTTCGGCGACGGCGACAGCGTGACGGTCGTCGCCGACACCGCCCAGGACTCGAGCTCGCCGTCGCTGGAGGTGCTGCTGCTCGGCGGCCGTCCGATCCGCGAGCCCGTCTACGCCTATGGTCCGTTCGTGATGAACACCAAGGACGAGGTGGCCCAGGCCTTCGAGGACTACCAGGCCGGCCGGCTCGGGACCGTCCCGGCCGACCACATCGGATCGTAGGGAGGCTCAGCCGCCGCCGACGTGCTCGAGGAAGAGCCTGACGACGGTGTCGGGCACCTCCTCGGGTATCCAGTGGCTGACGCCGTCCAGCACCTCCAGGCGGTAGGGGCCGGTCACGAACCGGCCGTTCGACTCCGCGCCCACCCGAGAGAGCGCGCCGTCGGCCGTCCCGTAGACGTGGAGGGTGGGCACCGTGATCGGGGACCGGGTGGCGCGGGGGTCGTTCCACGGGATGGCGCGGTACCAGTTGAGGGTGGAGGTGATGCCGGCGCGGATCACGAAGTCGACATCGCGGGCCGCACGTTCGGGGGTCTGCCCGGTCGACTCGAGGGCGCGCACCAACCGGTCGGGACGGATCCGGATGAGGTACTCGGGGAGGGCCGGCATCTGAAAGAAGCCCATGTACCACGACCGGAGGAGCTGGTCGCTGGTGACCAGCGACCGGAGGAACGCACCCGGGTGCGACACGGCCAGGCTGGTCAGCGTCCGGACCCGGTCGGGGGCGGCGGTCGCCAGGGCGTAGCTCGCCGCCGCCCCCCAGTCGTGACCGACGACGTGGACGGGTCCGTGGTCGATGGCGTCGATGAGGGCGACGGCGTCGCCGGCCACGAGGGACAGTCGGTAGTTGCGCCGTCCCTTCGGCGAGGCGCCGGGGGAGTAGCCCCGCTGATCGGGCGCGTAGGTTCGGAAGCCGGCGGCGTGCAGGCGTTCGGCCACCGGTCCCCACGAGGAGGACGACTGGGGCCAGCCGTGGAGCAGCACCACCGGCTCACCGTCCACCGGGCCGGCGTCCTCGACGTCGAAGACCAGGCCCTGGTGGGTGAAGGTGGCGAGTCGCGGGGTGGCCATGCCCGACAGTCTGCCCGGGGACGGGAAGGTCCGGTCGACCGACGGCTCAGCCGGTGCCTGGTCCTCCGGTCGCCACCAGGGTGGCCCGGGCGACGGTGAAGGCGTCGGCCCCGGCCCGCCAGGTCCGGTCGAGCTCCGACCCCCCGAGGAAGCGGTGGTCGAGCTCGAGGACCATGGTGCCGTGGGCGAAGGACCACAGGGCCTGGGCCAGGTAGGGCTCCCCCACCGCCAGGAAGAAGGGCTCCCCCGCCCATGCCTCCAGGCCCTGCACCAGCTCCTCCCGGGGGAACCCGCCGGCGGTGAGGAGCCGGTAGAGGTTCGGGTGGGTCAGGCCCATGGCACGGTAGGCGGTCAGCAGAGCCCCGACCGGGTCGGCCGGCCGAGACGCCACCGCCCGGTGGAGGGCCTCGCCCGACTCCTCCAGGGCGAGCTCGATGAGTCCGAGCTCGAGGTCAGGCTTGCCCGAGACGTGCTTGTAGAGCGACGGCGCCCGGATCCCGAGCTCGTCACCGAGCCGACGCATGGTGAGGCCGTCGGCCCCCTCCGCCTCGAGCAGCACCCGGGCGGTGGCGATGACCTGGCGGGCTCGCTCGGTGCGTGGGCGGGGAGCCGGGCGGGGAACCGGGGTTCCCGGCAGGACGGCCGTCACGCCGCCGGCCGGAGGGCGAAGACCGGATGGTTCGGCCCCGCCGCCTCGAGCTCCCCGTCGGTGGAGTCGGCGGTCACCCCCTCGAAGAACACCCCGACCTCTGCCTTCCAGCGGCGGAGGTACGCCCGCAGCACCGGGGGCTTCTGGCCGTCGGTGAGCTCGGTGGCCACCCAGTGCTGACGGGTCCGGCCCAGCAGCAGGTCGAGCTGACCCTCGGCGGCGCGCACGTTGCGCACCCACTGGCCGGTGCCCCGGGCCGACACCAGGTACTGCCGACCGTCGACGGTGAGGAGGTTGACCGGCGTCCGTCGGGGCTCGCCGGAGGTGCGGCCGGCCACCTCGAGCACCCGGCTCCCCCAGACGCTGATTCCTGCCCTGGTAAGGAGGGCGACCGTGCGGTTGAAGATGTTCCGGGTGAACCAGCCGGGCTTGCGGTAGCGGGGGGTGGGGGTGGACATGGTGGCCTCCTTGGGCTAACGACGTAAGCACAACTGTAGCTAACATGGTTAGCCCGGTCAACCCCCGCGGCGCGGACTTCCCAGGAGGGTGGCACCGAACGGTGGCCGAGGTGTCGCAGTGCGCGGATGACACCCGCCCCGATCGGCGCGCTCGTTCCGCCCGGCAGGCGCTGGGCGATGACCACCCTGCGTGCGAAACGCCCTCTTACCACCATCGCCACGCCCAGTGTGCAGTCGCCGACGACGGGGCTCTGGATGGCCACCGGCACGGTCAAGAACTCGTCCAGCTCGGCCCGGGGCTACTCGATCGTGATCGACTTCGTGAACTCGGTGGCCACCGTCCATGACACCCGGATCGTGACGGTGCCCACCGTGCAGCCGGCCAAGACGGCGAACTGGACGGTGGGCGGGGCCAAGGGGATCGCGGGGGTCTCGTGCGTCATCCGTCTGGTGCAGACCGTCGCACCGTGACCCCGGCGAGCGATGCCGGAGGCCGCCCGTGGGACGACCTCCGGCGTCGGTGATCAGGCCGGGACCGGCAGCAGCTCGCCGACGTCGGCCATGTCCTGACGTCGGGCCTTGATCAGGAACCCCGCCGACAGGGCGGCGACGGCCAGGAACACGGCACCGATGGCGAAGCCCACGGTGTAGCCGTGGATCTGCGCCGCCTCGCGCACCGCCGGCGTCCCGACCCGGGTCACCAGGTAGGCGGCCGTGGTCGAGGCGTAGACGGTGTTGAGCAGGGCGGTGCCGAGGGAGCCACCGATCTGCTGGGTGGTATTGAGCGTGGCACTGGCCACCCCGGCGTCGTGGGCGGGCACCCCGAACAGGGCGGTGCTGCTCATGGGGACGAAGGCCAACCCCATGCCCACGCTGATCAGCAGCTCGGCGGGCAGGACGTGGGCGGCGAAGCTGGTGTGGGCGCCAATCTGGGTGAGCCACAGCATCCCGAGCGCCGCGGCGGTGAAGCCGGTGACCATCACCGGCTTGGGGCCGGTGCGGGGGATGATCTTCGAGGATGCCCCGGCGGCCAGGATGATGCCGGCCGAGAAGGGCAGGAAGGCGAAGCCGGTCTTCAGCGCCGAGTACCCCAGGTTCCCCTGGAAGTAGTAGGTGAGGAAGAGGAACATCCCCATCAGGCCCGAACCGACCATCAGGGAGCTCAGGAACGAGCCGCCCCGGGTGCGGTCGAGGATGACCCGCATCGGGAGGAGGGGGTTCTTGGTGCGGAGCTCGATGGCCACGAAGGCGGCCAGCAGCACCACGGCGCCGGCCAGGTAGGACAGCGTCGACGTGGCGGTCCAGCCGTTCTGGGCGGCCTGGGTGAAGCCGTAGACCAGGGCGACCAGTCCACCGGTGACGGTGACGGCTCCGGGGATGTCGTAGCTGGTGTTGCCGTGGGCCTTGCTCTCCCGGACGATAGGCACCGCCACCAGTGCGGTGGCGATGGCGATCGGGACGTTGACGTAGAGGCACCAACGCCACGAGGCGAACTCGGTCAGGACCCCGCCCATGATGAGGCCGATGGCCGCCCCGCCGCCGGCGATGGCGCCGTAGACACCGAAGGCGGTGGCCCGCTCCTTCACCTCGGTGAAGGTGACGGTGATCAGTGACAGGGCGGCCGGGGCCAGCAAGGCGGCCATGGCCCCCTGGAGCGCCCTGGCGCCGAACAGCATCGGGGCATTGATGGCGGCGCCACCCAGGGCCGAGGCGCCGGCGAAGCCGAGCAGGCCGATGATGAACATGCGCTTGCGCCCGACGTAGTCGGCGATGCGGCCGCCCAGCAGCAGCAGGCCGCCGAAGGCCAGGGTGTAGGCGGTCACCATCCACTGGCGGTTGTCGGTGGAGATGTGGAGCGACTTCTGCGCCGAGGGGAGGGCGATGGTGACGATGGAGGCGTCGAGCACCACCATCAGCTGGGCGACGGCGATGACGGCCAGGGCCAGCCAGCGCTTGGGATCGGCCTCCCACTCGTTGGTGTGGACGGGGGGTCCGGTGGACTCGGTCACGGTGGTCATGGGGGTCTCCTGTGGGGGGTGCAGGGTGGATGGGCAAGGACGTCGGATGCGGTGCTACGGGATGGGACGGCCCCGGGCTCGTCGAGTCATTGGGGTCGGGGGTGCCGGCTCAGCAGCGGAGGAGGGGCACGATCACGTCGTCCACCACGTGGAGGACGAACGCCTCGTCGATCGGGTCGCCGCTCATCGCCACCCGGTTGAAGAAGAGCGCCGAGCTGACCTCGTTCACCACCCGGCCGGCGCCGGCTGAGATCGGCTCGCCCCGGCGCACGGCCCGATCGATGATCTCGTCGAAGAGCGACTGCTTGGCCTCGATGATCTGTCGGTGCATCAGGTCGGCCAGCTCCTGATCATGGTGCATGGCCGACAGCACGCCGACGATGAGGGCCGAATCCTCCTCGGTGAAGGACTCGCGGCTGTGGTTGAGGGAGGCGATGAGGTCATCCCGGACCGACCCGGTGTCGGCCGGGGCCACGGAGTCGTCGCACTTGCGACGGCGGATGGCCTCGACCACCACCTCGGCCTTGCCCGACCAGTGCCGGTAGATGGTGGCCTTGCCGGCGTGGGCCCGCTCGGCCAGGGCATCCATGCTCAGCCGGTCGTAGCCGACCTCCATCACCAGGCTGAGGGCGGCGTCGAGGATCGCCTGCTCCCGGGCGGCGGCACGCGCCCCGGTCGGCCGTCCGGCGTTCTTCTCGGTGGTCACCTCGACGATGCTCACGACTCGGTCCCTCTCGGCTGGAACGGAACGGTTCCGTCTCATTCCACTGTAGGGGATCGACGAACGGAACGCAACCGTTCCGTTCTACTTTCTCTTAAGTCCCTGGTCGCCGAGGTGGAGGGCCCTGAAGGTCAGGTTCCCTCGCCGCCGGAGGGGGTGCAGGAGCGGGGATCCCAGGGCTGGAGCGGGGTCACCGCCGCCGAGGGCGGCTGGAAGGCGCCGTTCGAGGCCGGCGCCGTGGTGGTGGTGGCCGGCGCCGCGGTGGTGGCCGGCGCCGCGGTGGTGGCGGTGCCCGCCGGGGTGGCCGGCGCCGGAGGGTTGACGGTGAACTGGGTACCGGTGACCACGGTCACCTGGGCCCCGTCGGTGACCTGGGTGGGGTCGAGTGCCATGATCACCGAACCGGACAGCGAGTTGGCCACCGTCTGGGCGGCGGCCTCGTCGGCCGGGGTCATCTGCGAGTAGTAGACGACCGTCTCGGCCTGGGCTCCGACCGGCGTCACATCGCCGATGCCGGCCACGTGGAAGCCGAGCGCCTGGAGGGCGGTGGAGGTGTCGGTGGCCTGGTTGTAGGCACCGCTGCCGTTCTCCACGGAGACCGTCACCGAGCCGGGGGACGGGAGCTTGCCCCCGTGCATGGTGTCGGTGGTGGCGCTGATCCCGAGGAACTGGTCGATGACCTGCTGGTCCTGGGTGTTGTAGGGGAACTCGATGTCACCGTAGCCGGGCACGCCCTTGTAGGTGTACGAGCCGAACTGGTCGACCTCGACCGGCAGCGTGAACTGGGGGGCGGCGTTGGCGTTGACGCCGTGGAAGTCGAGGATCAGGTGGACCATGTCGCTGAGGGAGAAGGAGTTGTCGACCTGCAGCTGGGGAGCCACCCCGCTGACCAGTTGGGTATCGGTCACCGGGTTGGAGAGGCCGTTCTTGGACACCGCGGTGGCCAGCACCCGGAGGAACTCGTGGTCCCGGCGGATGCGGGCCAGGTCGCTCAGATTCTCCGACGGCCAGTACCTCGGGTTGGTGGTGGTGACCCCGGGCCCCTTGTACTGGAGGTGACGGGCCCGGACCACCTGGAGGGCCTGGGTTCCGTTGAGGTGGATGCAGCCGGGGGCCTGCTGGTTCAGGCCCGAGTAGGCGTCGTAGACCGGCATGGGGAAGTACATGTTGACCCCGCCGAGGTCGTTGACCACGGCGGCGAAGGTGTCGAAGTTGAGGACCACGTAGTGCTGGATGGGGATCCCGAAGTCCTCCTTGATGGCCGCCACCAGCTGGCTGGGTCCCTGGTAGAGGGCGGCGTCGATCTTGTTGGCCCCGGTGGTGCGGGCATTGGGGACGAACAGGTCGCGGGGGATGGAGAGGATGGAGACGGAGTGCTTGCTGGGGTCGAGGTGGAGGATCATGACCACGTCGCTGTTGACGCCGGTGACCCCTTGCGAGCACAGCCCGTAGGCGGGGTTCTGGACCGTGAGGGCACACCGGCTGGTGGACCCCACCATCAGGATGTTCTCCGTACCGGCATCCGCCCCGGTGGTGGGGGAGTCGACAAGACCCCGCACCGCGATGTGGTGGATCTCGTGCTCCAGGCGGTAGGCGTAGGCGCCGGCCGCCCCGACCAGCACCACGAGGACCATCGCGACGGAGAGCACCGCCCACTTGGTCTTCCGGAAGCGCCGCGGGGTCTTCCTCCTCCGGTGCGAGGCCGGCTTGGCCTTCCGGCCGTTGCCCTGTCCCTTGATCTCGTCCCCGAGCGCCTGGAGGCCCGATTCGTCGAAGGTGGACCGTGGTCTGCTCGGGGCGCGACCCCCCGGGGCCCGGGCGTGCCGGGCGCGCCCGTTGCCGGGGGTGGATCCTGATCCGACCTCCGCGTCGATCATCGAGCCGAGACGGCTCAGGCCGTCCTCGTTCGGAACGGAACCGCGTGGAGGACGTCGGGAAGGGTCGGTAGCGGGGCCCTGCGGACCGCTGCTGGCCATGACCCACCACGGTAGCAAGTGCCACCCCCGGGGTGGGATCGCGCCAGGCCGCCCCCCTGCTCACCGGCCCCATCCGGCACCCGGGGAGGGGTCAACCGGCCGCCCCGAGCCCCACCAGGGCGGCCGTGACCGAGAGGGGCACCAGGACCAGCCCTACCAGGCTGTAGGTCCGCACCGACGGGCTGGCGCCCTCCCGCCGGGCGATCCGGAGCCAGAAGATGGCCGCCAGCGAGCCGGTGATCGCCAGGTTGGGACCGAGGTCCAGGCCGACCAACAGGGAGCGGGGGTGGGTCGGTGCCTGGGAGGAGAGGAGGACGGCGGCGGGCAGGTTGTTGATCAGGCACGAGGCGGCCACCGCGATCCACGACGTGGCCACCGGCCCCACCGAGGCCATCAGGTGGCCGGGCGCCGCCCACAACCGGGCGACGGCGCCGAGCCCCACCGAGAGGACGAAGAGGGTCCCGAGGATGACCGGGTTGGCGGCGGTGAGCGCCCCCCGGGGGGCGAGCCGGCCCATCGCAACCTGCACCACGGCCACCGCCACGCCCAGCCCCAGCACGGGAAGGGAGGCGTCGGGGACCGCCAGGACCAACAGGGTGGCACCCACCACGCCGACGATCCCGGCTCCCCAGCGGGGCGCCACCCGCTCGGTCGCCCTGCAGCCCGGGCCGCGGAGGTCGCGACGGCGCCAGACCACCACCACCGCCAGGGTCACCACCACCGAGGCGACCCAGGCCGGCGCCATGCCGGCGGCGAACTGGCTGCCGCTCACCCCGTGGCCCCCCACCACCAGCAGGTTGGTGAGATTGGAGCCCGGCAGCAGCAGCGAGGCGGCGTTCGACAGGTAGACGGTGCCGTAGAGGAAGGCCGTCTCGCCGAGCCGGCGGCGCCGGGCGGCGTGGAGGACGATGGGTGTGAGGAAGACCACCGAGGTGTCGAGGTTGAGGACCACCGTCACCACCGTCACCAGGGCCATGAGCGAGGTGAAGAGCACGTACCCACCGCCGGGGAGTCCCGACAGGGCCGATCCGGCCGCCTCGAACAGCTGGTCGGTCGAGGCCACCACCCCGATGAGCAGCAGCCCGGCGATCAGGACGAAGGGCGGCCACGTCTGCGACAGGGCATGGGAGAGTGCGGAGGGCATGATGGGGAAGGGGTTCTACCCACCGGCAATGGGGGGAACCGGCGGCGCTCAGGGCGTTGACACGGGCTCCCGGGCCCGCCGGGGGGTGGTCACGGTCAGGTCGCGGCGCGGGAGGCGGAGCATCTCGGCCCAGTAGGCGACCGTCCAGCTGGGCCAGTTGTTGGTCACCCGGCCCGAGGCCGTCTTGTACCAGCTGTGGCAGGCGGCGACCCACACCGTCTGCCGGACCCGGCGCTGGACGTCGGCGTCGTCGCGGTCGAAGGCCTCGCCGGTGACCTCGACGGAGCCCACCGAGTCGGCATCGGCGGTCTCCGTCTGGAGCGCCAGTGACTGCAGGACCAGGTTGAGCTGCCGCTCGACCATGAAGAGGATCGAGTTGTGCCCGAGGTTGGTGTTGGGCCCGTAGAGGAGGAAGCAGTTGGGGAACCCGGCCACCGTGGTGCCCCGGTAGGCCCGGACGCCCGAGGCCCATACCGAGGCGAGGGTGCGGCCGTCCCGGCCGGTGACCGGGACGTGGGCCAGGAAGTCGGTGGTGTGGAAGCCGGTCCCGTAGACGAGCACGTCCGCCGGCCGCCGCCGGCCGCCGGCCACCACCCCCCCGGGCTCGATGCGCTCGATGGGATCGGTGACCATCTCGACCGTCGGGCCCAGGATGGTGGGGTACCAGTCGTTGGAGATCAGGATGCGCTTGCAGCCCACCGGGTAGTCGGGGATGACCACCTCGGCCGGCATCCGGTCGGTGACCACGCCCTCGCGGATCCCCTTGGTCATCAGACGGGTCAGGGTGCGACCGGACCAGCTGTCCTTCCGGAAGGCCAGCCAGCGGGCCTCGAAGCGCCAGTAGATCGACCACCGGTAGGCGAGCTCGTAGGGACGGATGTGCTGGAGCAGCCAGTGCTGGAACGGCCCGTAGGCCTTGTCGGGCTTGGGCCCGACGTAGTTGGCACTCCGCTGGTACACCGCCACCGACTCGGCCGCCGCCGCCACCGGGGGCACGAACTGTACGGCGCTGGCCCCGTTGCCGATCACCGCCACCCGCTTGCCGGCCAGGTCGACGCCGTGGTCCCAGCGGGCCGAGTGGAAGGCGGGTCCGGCGAACTCGTCCCGGCCGGGGAGCTCGGGGGTCCAGGGCCGGTTGAGCTGGCCGCAGGCCAGCACCAGGGCGTCGGCCTCCAGCACCTCATGTCCCGCCCCGGCGGCGGTCACCGTCACGCGCCACCGGCCGGACCGCTCGTCGAAGGTGGCGTCCTCGACGGTGGTGCCCAGGCGGAGGTGGGGGGCCAGCCCGAAGCGCTCGACGCAGTCCTCGGCGTAGGTGAGGATCTCCGGCTGCCCGGCGAACTTGCGCGACCAGTCGCACTTCGGGGCGAAGGACCACGAGTACAGGTGCGAGGGCACGTCGCAGGCGGCGCCCGGGTAGGTGTTGTCGCGCCATGTCCCCCCCACCCCGTCGGACTGTTCGACGACGGTGAAGTCGGTGATCCCCGAACGGAGCAGCTGGATGGCCATTCCCAGGCCGGACAGCCCGCCGCCGACGATCAGGACCGACGGCGTGCGACGGTGCTGGCGGCGGGCCTCGTCGACCGCCCGCCGGAGGCGCCTGCGCCCGATGTCCAGTGCCATCCCTACCCCCGGGCCCTATCGATCCGACACCCCGGTCCGGGGCGTCGCCCCCAGGTTACGGGGAGCCGGGACGGTGGGGTAGTCCGGATCGGGGGGCCGGCCGCCGCCGGACCCGGGCGAACGCTCACTCGTCCTCATAGCGGCGGTTCCGGCGCCACACGGTGACGAATACGACCACCATGAGGATGGCCAACCCGATGAAGATGATGGTGCCCACGACTGCCTGCCCTCCGACGCCCCTCGGGCGCTCACCGAGGGTAGCTGACGCCGTCGCCGGCCCGGCGGGTGCGGTCCGCACCTGCCCGCCCCTCCGACGGTCAGCCGGCGTCGCCGGAGGGGAAGTGGAGTGGTGACGTACCGCCCGACGGGGCACGGTCGACGCCCGACGCCGACGCCGGCCAGCGGGTGGTGACCGACTTGAGACGGGTGTTGAACCGGACGCCCTCCATGCCGTGCATGTGGGCGTCGCCGAAGAGCGACTGCTTCCACCCGCCGAAGGAGTAGTAGGCCATCGGCACCGGAATGGCCACGTTGACGCCGACCATGCCGACCTGGACGTCGCGCCGGAACCGGCGGGCGGCGTGCCCGTCCCGGGTGAAGATGGCGGTGCCGTTGCCGTACGGGTTGGCGTTGACCAGGTCGATGGCCTGGTCGAGGTCGTCGACCCGGAGCACCGACAGCACCGGTCCGAAGATCTCGTCGCGGTAGACGTCCATCGACGGGGTGACCCGGTCGACCAGGCTGGGGCCGAGGTAGAAGCCGTCGTCCCCGCCGGGCACCTTCACCAGGCGACCGTCGAGCACCACCTCGGCCCCCTGGTCCTCGGCGGCACCGAGGTAGCCGGCCACCCGGTCGCGGTGGGCGGCGGTGATCAGCGGTCCCATGTCCGAGCCCGGGTCGGTGCCCGGCCCGGTGGTCAGCGCGGCGGCCTTCCGGGCCAGCTCGTGGACCAGCCGGTCGCCGTCACCCACCACCACCACCGCCGAGATGGCCATGCACCGCTCACCGGCCGACCCGTAGCCGGCCCCGATCAGGGCGTCGGTGGTCGAGGCCAGATCGGCGTCGGGAAGGACCACCGCGTGGTTCTTGGCCCCGCCCAGGGCCTGGGCCCGCTTGCCGGCCACCGCCGCCCGCTCGTAGAGCGCCCGGGCCACCGGGGTGGAGCCGACGAACGACACGGCGGCCACGCCCGGGTGGTCGACCAGCGCCCCCGCCGCGGTGGCGTCCCCGTGGACCACCGTGAAGATTCCCTCGGGGAGGCCGGCGCTCCGCCAGAGCTCGGCCACCAGCTCGGAGGGCGACGGGTCGCGCTCGGAGGGCTTGAGGAGGAAGGCGTTGCCGCAGGCGATGGCCACCGGGTACATCCACATCGGCACCATCACCGGGAAGTTGAACGGCGTGATGCCCGCCACCACCCCGAGGGGCTGGCGGACCGAGGTGGCATCGACCCCGGTGGAGACGTCCTCGGAGAACTCGCCCTTCAGCAGGTGGGGGATGCCGCAGGCGAACTCCACCACCTCCAGGCCCCGGGCCACCTCGCCCCGGGCGTCGTCGAGGACCTTGCCGTGCTCGGCGGTGACCAGGCGCGCCAGGTCGTCGCGGTGCCGGTCGACCAGGTCCCGGAAACCGAAGAGGACCCGGGAACGGGCCGAGAGGGAGGCGTCGCGCCAGGCCGGCCAGGCCCGGCCGGCACCGGTCACCGCCGCGTCGACGTCGGCCGGGGTGGCCAGCACCACCTCGGCGGTGACAGCCCCGGTGGCGGGGTCGTGGACGGGGGAGGTGCGGGCCGACGTGTCGGCGGAGCGTCCGATCCGGGGCAGGGGCACGGTGATCCGATCCGGTCTCAGAGGAACGAGGCGAGCGGGGTGGTCGCCAGGCCGTGGGCCTCGGCGACCGGCTCGTAGACGACCGAGCCCTCCACCACGTTGACGCCCTCGGCCAGGGCGGGGTCGGCCTGCACGGCGTCGCGCCAGCCGTGGGCGGCGATGGCCAGGGCATAGGGCATGGTGGCGTTGACCAGGGCGTGGGTCGAGGAGTGGGGCACCGCACCGGGCATGTTGGCCACGCAGTAGAAGACGGAGCCGTTGACCTCGAAGGTGGGGTCCGAGTGGGTGGTGGGGCGGGTCGACTCGAAGCAGCCGCCCTGGTCCACCGAGATGTCCACCAGCACCGAGCCCGGGCGCATCCGGGCCACCAGATCGTCGGAGACCAGCTTGGGGGCCTTGGCCCCGACCACCAGCACCGCACCGATGACGATGTCGGCGTCGACGCAGGTCTCCTCAATGGCATAGCTGCTCGACGCCACCGTCTCCAGGGCCCCGCGGAAGTGGTGGTCGACCTGCCGGAGCCGGTCGAGGTTGCGGTCGAGGATGTACACGTCGGCGTGCATGCCGACGGCCAGGGTGGCGGCGGCCATCCCCGCCACGCCGGCCCCCAGGATGACGATGCGGGCGGCACGCACCCCGGGCACCCCGGCCACCAGCACCCCCCGTCCACCGCCGGGCCGCATCAGGTGGTGGGCCCCCATGAACGGGGCCATGCGCCCGGCCACCTCGCTCATCGGCGTCAGGAGGGGCAGGGAGTTGTCGGGCAGGCGGACGGTCTCGTAGGCGATGGCGGTGTTGCCGGCCGCCAGCAGCGCCTCGGTGCACGAGGACGAGGCGGCCAGGTGCAGATAGGTGAAGAGGACCTGGTCCCGGCGCAGGCCGAGCATCGGGTACTCCTCGGTCACGGGCTCCTTCACCTTCAGCACCATGTCGGCGGTGCCCCAGACCTCCTTGGCCTCGCTCACGATGGTGGCCCCGGTGGCGGTGAACTCCTGGTCGGTGATCGACGACCCGAGCCCGGCCCCCGCCTCGACGAGGACGGTGTGGCCGTGCCCGGTCAGCTCCCGGACCCCGGCCGGGGTGATGGCCACCCGGTACTCGTTGTCCTTCACCTCACCCGGGACGCCGACGATCATGCCGGGATCGCCACCGAGGGACCGCCACCGGTCGACACTCAGGACCCGACTTCGGTCGGGGTGTCGTCCCCGGCTTCCCGCGCCATCCGCTCCTCGAGGCTGATGCCCTCGGGGGTCGTCACCCCGTCGGGCTCCACCCCGAACAGGCCCACCTCGAGTCCGATGTCGTCGGGCACCAGGGTCGGCGTGGACCGGGTGAGGACCTCGCCGCGGAAGAACGGTGGCCGCACCCGCTCGTAGACCAGCATCGCCACGATGCCGACGACGATCGACACGACATCGACGAGGAAGACACCCCCGATGTCCCAGTGCGGGGGGAACGGCATCGACCAGGTGGTGTAGCTGTTGGCGGGCTTCCAGTAGAAGTAGAGGCTCCAGCCCAGGATGAAGTAGAGCATCAGCCCACCGAGGACCGGGAGAATGCCCTGCATCCACAGGTTGCGGGCACTGGACGTGAGGTCCTTTCGGTAGTACCAGGCGCACGAGAAGCCGGTGAGCCCGTAGTAGAAGGCGATCATCACCCCGATGGCGGACACGGCGTCGGGGATCAGGTTGCCGCCGGACACGGAGTTCATGATGATGTAGAGGACGATGGAGATCCCTCCCATCACGACCGTCGAGATGGTCGGGGTGAGGTGGCGGCGGTGGATCTTGGCGAACGCCTTCGGGATCGCCTTGTAGACCGCCATCGAGAGGGTGGTGCGGGCAGTCGGCAGAATGGTCGTCTGGGTTGATGCGGCTGCCGAACTCAGCACCATCAGCAGCAGCAGGTGGTACATGAAGGTGCCGAATCCCGACGTTCCGAATACGGAATGGCCCATCACCGAGAGCACGTCGCTCTCGTTGCTGGGATTGCCGAGGCCGATGCCCTTGGTACCGAGCCCGGCGTAGGACTCGGTGGACATGATGACGAGCACGTACGTGACGAGCAGCACCAGCGTCGACAGGACGGCGGCCTTGCCCGGGGTGCGTCTCGAGTCGGCGGTCTCCTCGTTGACCGACACCGTGGTGTCCCATCCCCAGTAGATGAAGAGCATCAGCGCCAGGCCGACGATGAACGCCTGGGGCCCGGGGACGTCGAACGGGTTGAACCACGAGAGCGAAGGGGTCAGGTGGCCAGCCGGGGCGTGGCCGGAGCCCACCTTGACGAGGGCCACCACCGAGAACACCGTCAGCATGGTCAACTCGATGCCGAGGAGGCCTTTCTGGAAGTTCGCGGAGATCTCGATGCCCAGGTAGCAGATGTAGGTCATCGCCACGATCCAGAGGATCCCCACCAGCAGCACCCATCCGCTGGCGGGGTCGTGGCCGATGCCGTTGGCACCGAACAGCAAGAAGACGTACTGCCCGGCCACCTGGGCCAGGCTCGCCATCACCAGCACATCGGCGGCGACGATGGCCCAACCGCCCATCCAGCCGGTCTTCGGACCGAAGGCCCGGGCGCCCCAGGTGAAGGTGGTCCCGCAGTCGGGGTCGGCCCGGTTGAGCTCCCGGTAGGCGAATGAGGTGAGGAGGATGGGCACGAACGCCAGGATCGTTACGATGGGGGCCTGTGGCCCGATGGCGATGACCACGAAGCCGAGGGTGGCCGCCAGGCTGTAGGCGGGCGCCGTCGAGGCCACCCCGATCACCGTCGACGAGAGGAGGCCGAGCGCCCCCTTCTTCAGGCCCTTCTCCTGAAACGAATCGGCAACCGGTCCCACCGTTACCGGCCTGGCTGTTGCGTCGGTGGTCATGGTTGGTGCCCCTCCATGGTTCGTGGGTGTCTCATTCGGCGATGTAACTCATGACGTGCTTGATGCGGGTGTAGTCCTCGAAGCCGTAGGAGGAGAGGTCCTTGCCGTAGCCCGAGTGCTTGAACCCGCCGTGGGGCATCTCGGCCACGATCGGGATGTGGCAGTTGATCCACACGGCGCCGAAGTCGAGGGCCTTGGCCATCCGCATGGCCCGACCGTGGTCCTTGGTCCAGACGCTGGAGGCCAGCCCGTACTCGACCCCGTTGGCCCAGCGGGTGGCCTCCGCCTCGTCGGTGAAGCGCTGCACGGTGATGGCCGGACCGAACATCTCGGTCTGGACCATCTCGTCGTCCTGGGCCACCCCGGTGACCACGGTGGGTGCGAAGCAGTAGCCGCGGTCGCCGACGTGGCCGCCCCCGGTGACCACCTCTGCGTGGTCGGGGAGGCGCTCGAAGAAGCCGGACAGGCGCTCGAGCTGGGCGGCGCTGTTGAGCGGGCCGTAGTCGGCGTCCTCGATGTCGATGCCCCCCACGGTCTGGGCCCGTGCCTGCTCCACCAGGGCGGCGACCAGTTCGTCGTGGACCCGCGGGCCGGCAAGTACCCGGGTGGCCGCCGTGCAGTCCTGTCCGGCGTTGAAGTACGCAGCCACCGCGATGCCCTCGGCGGCCGCGGCCACGTCGGCGTCGTCGAAGACCACCGCCGGTGCCTTCCCGCCGAGCTCGAGGTGGACCCGCTTGAGGTCCGCGGCGGCGGCGCCCGCCACCTCCCGGCCGGCCCGCACGCTGCCGGTGATCGACACCATGGCCGGGGTGGGGTGCTCGACCAGCAGGCGGCCGGTGTCGCGGTCCCCGCACACCACGTTCAGGACGCCGTCGGGAAGGTGCTCGGCCATGATCTCGGCCATGAGCAGGGTGGAGACCGGCGTGGTGTCCGACGGCTTCAGGACCATGGTGTTGCCGGCGGCCAGGGCCGGGGCCCACTTCCACACCGCCATCATCAACGGGTAGTTCCAGGGGGTGACCGCCGCGCACACCCCGATGGGCTCCCGCCGGATGAACGAGGTGTGCCCCGCCAGGTACTCGCCGGCCGAGGTGCCCTCCAGATGGCGGGCCGCCCCCGAAAAGAAGCGGATCTGGTCGACCAGCTGCGGCAGCTCCTCGCTCATGGTGACGGCGAGGGGCTTCCCGGTGTTCTCGCACTCGGCCCGGACCAGGTCCTCGGCGCGAGTCTCGAGGGCGTCGGCGATGCGGATGAGCGCCAGGCTGCGCTCGGACGGCGTGGCATCGCGCCAGGCCGGGAAGGCGGCCGCCGCCGCCTCCATGGCGGCATCGACATCGGCGTCCCGGGACACCGGGGCCTCGGCGAACACCGCACCGGTGCTCGGGTCGATCAGGGACAGCGAGGTCTCGGCGGAATCGACGGAACGGCCGTTGATGAAGTTGGACAGCTGCCGCTTGGGCCCTCCGGTTGCCGCCGGTGCTGACTCGCTCACGCTTCCTCCGTCTTGGTGGGAACAGTGCCGGGTTGAGGCGCCGACCCGTGGGGCCGCTCCGGTCCCCCCGGTCCGACACGAGCTATCGTGACGGATGAGCGCCGAGGAAACAAGGGATTCCGTTGTTAAAAGCATATTTCACTACGAATCCACTTGACAGAGGCCTCTATTTCGGCACTAACTGCTAGGGGAAGGAGAGCGCTCGCTCGAGCGACGCAAACCCATGCACACCACCGCACCGAGGACGAACCGACCCACCAACGGCACCGGTCCCCCCGACGGCACCACCCGCGGGGGGGTGGTCCTCGACGAGGTCAACAAGGCCATCGTCGAGGAGCTCCAGCAGGACGGGCGACGTTCCTACGGCGCCATCGCCGAAGCGGTCGGGCTCTCCGAGGCCGCCGTCCGCCAGCGGGTCCAGAAGCTGCGCGAGGCCGGGGTGATGCAGATCGTGGCCGTCACCGACCCGCTGCAGGTCGGGTTCCGGAGCCAGGCCATGGTGGGCATCCGCACCGAGGGCGACGTCCGGGCGGTGGCCGACCGCCTGGCCGCCGTCGACGACATCGACTACGTGGTGATGTGCGCCGGCTCCTTCGACATCCTGGTGGAGCTGGTGTGCGAGGACGACGACGCCATCCTCGAGCTCCTCAACGGCGTGATCCGCCGCATCCCCGGTGTCCGCGACACCGAGACGTTCATGTACCTGAAACTGACCAAGCAGACCTATACCTGGGGGACCAGATGACCGACCTGTCCAACGAGACGCTCCAGGAGAGTGCCCGCCGCCACCTGTGGATGCACTTCACCCGGCTGTCGTCCTACAGCGCCAGCGAGGTGCCGGTGATCGTCCGCGGCGAGGGCGTGCACGTCTGGGACCAGCACGGCAAGCAGTACCTCGACGGGCTGTCGGGCCTGTTCACCAGCCAGATCGGGCACGGCCGGACCGAGCTGGCCGAGGCCGCCGCCCGCCAGGCCTCGGACCTCGCCTACTTCCCGCTCTGGAGCTACGCCCACCCCCGCGCCATCGAGCTGGCCGACCGGCTGGCCTCGATCACCCCGGGCGACTGCAACCGGATCTTCTTCACCACCGGGGGCTCGGAGGCGGTCGAGTCGGCCTGGAAGCTGGCCCGGCAGTACTTCAAGCTGATGGGCCAGCCCGAGCGCACCAAGGTGATCAGCCGCGACATCTCCTACCACGGGGCCACCATGGGGGCGCTGTCCATCACCGGCCTGGCCGACATCAAGACGGCCTTCGAGCCGCTGGTCCCCGGGGCGATCAAGGTGCCCAACACCAACTTCTACCGGGCCAAGTACTTCGCCGACGACGTCGAGGCCTTCGGGCGCTGGGCCGCCGACGCCATCGAGCAGGCCATCCTCATCGAGGGGCCGGACACGGTGGCGGCGGTCTTCCTCGAGCCGGTGCAGAACGCCGGCGGCTGCTTCCCGCCGCCGCCGGGCTACTTCCAGCGCGTCCGCGAGATCTGCGACCGTTACGGCGTGCTGCTGGTGTCCGACGACGTCATCTGCGCCTTCGGCCGACTGGGCCACTGGTTCGGCGGCCTGCGCTACGACTACCGGCCGGACATGGTCACCATGGCCAAGGGGATCACCAGCGGGTACGCCCCCCTGGGCGCCCTGGCGGTCAGCGACCGGCTGGCCGAGCCCTTTCTGGAGGGGCACAACAGCTTCCTCCACGGGATCACCTTCGCCGGCCACCCGGTCAGCGCGGCGGTGGCCCTGGCCAACCTGGACGTCTTCGAGAAGGAGCACCTGCTCGAGCACGTCCAGACCAACGAGCCGATCTTCCGGGCGGCCCTGGAGACCCTCACCGACCTGCCCATCGTGGGCGACGTCCGCGGGGCCGGCTACTTCTACGGCATCGAGATGGTGCGCGACAAGGACACCCGCGAGACCTTCAACGACGACGAGTCCGAGCGCCTGCTCCGCGGGTTCCTGTCCGGGGCCCTCTACGAGGCCGGGCTGATCTGCCGGGCCGACGACCGCGGCGACCCGGTGATCCAGCTGGCGCCGCCGCTCATCTGTGGCGAGGCCGAGTTCGACCAGATGGCCGCCATCCTCCGGACCGTGCTCACCGAGGCGTGGAAGCAGATCTGACACCGCCGGGGGCCGAGCGGTACCGCTCGCTCTCGCTGTGGTGGGACTCGCTCCCGGGGCCCCTCGACGTCCGACCGCCGCTGGCGGGGGACACCGAGGTGGACGTGGCCATCGTGGGTGGGGGGTTCACCGGACTGTGGACCGCCTACTACCTGGCCGTGGCCGAACCGACGCTGCGCATCGCGGTGCTCGAACGGGACGTGGTGGGGTTCGGTGCCTCGGGACGGAACGGAGGCTGGTGCTCGGCACTGTTCGCCGCCTCCGGGGAGAAGCTCGACCGGACGTGCGGGCCGGGCTCGGGTGCGGCCATGCACCGGGCCATGGTCGAGACCGTCGACGAGGTCGGACGGGTCGCCGCCGCCGAGGGGATCGGGTGCGGCTTCGCCAAGGGCGGCACCGTGGTGCTGGCCCGGACCCCGGCCCAGCTGGCCCGGACCCGACAGGAGGTGGCCGACGCCCGGGCCGCCGGCATCGACGAGGACGACCTCCGTCTGCTCGACGCCACCGAGGCCAGGGAGCGGGTCGGCGCCACCGAGGTGCTGGGGGGCACCTTCACCCCCCACTGCGCGGCGGTGGACCCCGCCCGTCTGGTCCGGGGCCTGGCCCTGGCCGCCGAGCGTCGGGGCGTCACCGTCCACGAGCGGACGCCCGTCCTGGCCGTCGGACCCGGCGTGGTGGAGAGCTCGCGCGGCACCGTCCGGGCCCGCACCGTGGTCCGGGCCACCGAGGGGTACACCCCCGGACTGCGTGGTGAGGAGCGGACGCTGGTGCCGGTCTACTCGCTGATGATCGCCACCGAGCCCCTGCCCGACTCCTTCTGGGCCGACGCCGGGCTGACCGACCGGCAGACGTTCTCGGACCACCGCCACCTGGTGATCTACGGGCAGCGGACCGAGGACGGGCGCCTGGCCTTCGGGGGGCGGGGGTCGCCCTACCACTTCGGCTCGGCCATCCGCCCCACCTTCGACCGCGACGACGCGGTGCACGCCGCCCTCCGGACCACGCTGGTGGAGCTCTTCCCGGCGCTGGCCGACGCCGAGGTCACCCACACCTGGGGCGGCCCCCTGGGGATCGCCCGGGACTGGTTCCCCTCGGTCGGACTCGACCGGCGCTCCGGTCTGGCCTGGGCCGGCGGCTACGTCGGGGACGGGGTGTCGACCACCAACCTGTCGGGGCGGACCCTGGCCGATCTCATCCTGGGTCGGGACACCGCGCTCACCGCGCTGCCGTGGGTCGGGCACCGGTGGCGGAAGTGGGAGCCCGAGCCGCTCCGCTACCTGGGGATCAACGCCGGGCTGTCGCTGACCGGGTGGGCGGACCGGGCCGAGAACCGGTCCGGTCGCGCCACCTGGCACGCCCGGGCCCTGGGCCGGCTGGTCGGCGGCTGACCCCGCCGGGAGCCCCGGCGGCCGGGAGCTATTCTCGGCGGCATGGACCTGAGCTACCCGCCTGAGACGGAGCCGTTCCGAGCCGAGATCCGCAGCTGGCTGACCGACAACCTCCCCGACGGGTGGGCCACCCCCGGGTTCTCGATGACGCCGGAGGAGAAGAAGGCCTTCAACAAGGCCTGGACCGAGAAGCTCTTCGGCGGCGGGTGGATCTGCGCTTCGTGGCCGAAGGAGTACGGCGGCAAGGGGCTCAGCCTGATGGAGTCGGTGGTGCTGAACGAGGAGTTCGCCCGGGCCCAGGCCCCCCTCCGGGCCGACTTCTTCGGCGACACCCTGGTGGGTCCGACCATCCTCCAGTGGGGGACCGAGGAGCAGAAGCAGCAGTTCATCCCCGGCATCCTCAACGGCACCATCGCCTGGTGCCAGGGGTTCTCCGAGCCCGACGCCGGCAGCGACCTGGCCTCCCTCAAGACCCGGGCGGAGCTCGACGGTGACGAGTGGGTGATCAACGGCCAGAAGGTGTGGACCACCCAGGCCCAGTTCGCCGACTACATCTTCCTCCTGGCCCGCACCGACCCCGACGCTCCCAAGCACGCCGGGATCTCCTACCTGCTGGTGCCCATGAAGCAGCCCGGCGTCGAGGTCCGGCCCATCGAGCAGGTGGACGGCAGCGCCGACTTCAACGAGGTCTTCTTCACCAACGTCCGCTGCCCGAGGGCCAATGTGGTCGGGGGCGAGAACAACGGGTGGAAGGTGGCGATGACCACGCTGGGCTTCGAGCGCGGCTCCTCGGCGACCACCGGTCACCGCCGCTTCCTCCGCGAGCTCGACCAGATCATCGCCTCCGCCCGGGCCAACGGCCGGGCCGCCGACCCGCTGGTCCGGCAGCGGCTGGCCGCCGCCTGGAGCAAGGTCAAGATCATGGAGATCAACGGCTACCGGTCGCTGACCGACTCCCTCAACGGCACCCACCACACCGCCGCCCTCGGCGCCTGCAACAAGATGTTCTGGTCGGAGTTCCACAAGGAGACGATGGACCTGGCCATCGACATCCTCGGGCTCGACGGCCAGATCCTCACCGGCACCGCCGACGACACCGTGGACGAGCGGATCCGCCGGGGGCGCGACGACTATCCGGTCAGCGACCTGCAGGCGTCGTTCTTCTTCTCGCGGTCGGAGACCATCTGGGGCGGCACCGCCGAGATCCAGCGCAACATCGTCGGCGAGCGGGTGCTCGGCCTCCCCAAGGAGCCGAAGCCGGCCTGAGCCACCGCCTGGTTACCCTTGGCGGGTGCCACGACCCCGAACGGTGAACCCCGCCCGGCCCGGGGCGCACACCCGGCGCCGGGCGGCCGTGGCCGCCGCCGTGGTACTGGTGGGAATGGCGGTGTCGGCCTGCGGCCCGTCGTCGGCAGCCCGCAGTCCCGGGGCCCAACCGGCGGCCTCCGTCACCGCCTCGCCCGACTACTACCGGACCTGCGCCATCTCCGGCATCGACGACAGCCCGGGGTGCCTGCAGGTGGCGCTCGAGGCCGTCGACCGGGCGAGGGCGAAGGAAGGCCTCGGCCCGATGCGGCTGCCGGCGGGCTACGCGTCGATGCCCTTCGCCGTCCAGATGCTGGCCGTCGTCGACGCCGAGCGGGTCGACCGCGGCCTGCCGCCGGTGGTCGGCCTGACCGCCGGCCTCGACGCCGTGGCGGCGAAGGGGGCGGCGGTCGACGACCTGCCCCCGGCGCCCGGGCCGGGGGTCGCCGGCAGCCGGACCGAGGCGTCGGCCGGCTTCGTCAACGCCCTCGACGTCGACTACGGATGGGTCTACGACGACGGCCCCGGCAGCGGCACGCCGGGGTGCGACAGGGCCGGCGACACCGGGTGCTGGGGGGACCGGCAGGTCGTCCTGGGCGCCTACCCCACCGGCGGCATCCTGGTGATGGGGGCGGCGCTCGACCCCACCGGGGACACCCAGGCCCAGGACAAGGGGGGTCCCTCGATGGCCATGGTGATCGGGACGGCCACCGGCCCGGTGGGGGGCCTCGCCTCCTCGTGGGACCAGGTGCGGGCGGCCGTGTCGGCGGGGACGCTCCGCCCGTTGGCATCGGCCCCGACCGGCATCTCGGCCACCGGCATCCCCGATCCGGTCCACACCGTGCCGGCCAACCCCGACTACACCCGTCACTGCGCCACCTCGGGGACCGACAGCTCGCCCGGCTGCCTGGCTGCCGTCCTGGCGGCCGTGGACGACGCCCGGGCCGGCGAGGGGGTGAAGCCGATGACCCTGCCCGCCGACTTCGCCCAGCTCGCCATCCCCGATCAGCTGTTCGTGGTGGTGAACCTCGAGCGGGTCGACCGCGGGCTCCCGCCGTTCGTCGGGCTCGGCGCGGCGATGGACGCCAACGCCGCCAAGGGGGCGGCGCACGCCAACGACCCCCCGGACCCCAAGGGCGTGCTCGGGGACGACGAGGAATGGTCGGGGGGCGCGGTGAACGGTCTGGACGCCGACTACGGCTGGATGTACGACGACGGCCGGGGCAGCGGCAACCTCGACTGCCCGCGTACCGGGGGTCCGGGGTGCTGGGGTCACCGGGAGGGGATCCTCGACAACTTCGGCCCCGTCGGCACCATGGTGATGGGGGCGGCGTTCGACCTGACGGGCGACACCGCCGCCAGCGGCTGGGCCGGCGGCACGTCGATGGCGGTGACCATGGTGGCCACCCTCGACCCCCCGGCCACCTACGTGGCCACCTGGCCGGCGGTGCTGGTGGCACCTCCCTCCTGACATCCACCACCCGGCGTGTGGTGGACTGGGGGCGGCCGCGCTGACGCGACGGCCGGACCCACGGGAGGGCTGGTGCGACAGGTGTGGATACCCCGCTTCGGGGGCCCGGAGGTGCTCACCGTCCGGGAGGCGGACGATCCGGTGGCCGGGTCGGGCGAGGTCCGGATCCGGGTGGCCGGGGCGGGGATCAACTTCGCCGACCTCTCGGCCCGGGCGGGGCTCTACCCCGACGCCCCGCCGCCGCCGATGGTGGTCGGCTACGAGGTGGCGGGCACGGTGGACCAGGTCGGCCCCGGCGTGGAGGGCCTGGTCGAAGGCGACCGTGTCATGGCCCTCACCCGGTTCGGCGGCTACAGCGACGTGGTCACGGTGGCGGCCGCCCAGGCGGTCCGGGTCCACCACGGGGCCGATCTGGTGGAGGCGGCCGCCATTCCGGTGGCCTTCCTGACGGCCTACGTCATGCTCGACCACCTCGGCTCGGTGCGCCCGGGTGACACCGTCCTCATCCACTCCGCCGGCGGCGGGGTCGGCCTGTCCGCGCTCCAGCTGGCGAAGCGGCTCGGGGCGACCACCATCGGCACCGCCAGTGTCGGGAAGCACCCGCGTCTGGCCGAGCACGGCCTCGACCATGCCATCGACTACCACACCCAGGACTTCGAGGCGGAGGTGAACCGCCTCACCGGGGGCCGGGGCGTGGAGGTGGCGCTCGACGCCCAGGGCGGCACGTCCTTCCGCAAGAGCTACCGGTGCCTGGCACCACTGGGCCGCCTCTTCTGCTTCGGCATGGCGGCGGGCAACGCGCCGACGCGGGGCGGGGCCTGGCGATCGATGCCCAAGGCGCTGGCCACCACCCCGGTCTTCCACCCGTTGCAGCTGATGAACGCCAACAAGGGCGTCTTCGGCGTCAACATGGGCCACCTCTGGGACGAGCAGGACCGCCTCCAGCAGTTCCTCGGCGAGCTGGCCGCCATGTGGGAGCGCGGGGAGATCGCCCCGGTGCTCGACAGCACCTTCCCGTTCGACCGGGCCGGCGACGCCCATCAGCAGCTGGGGCAGGGCCGCAACTTCGGCAAGGTGGTCCTCACCCCCTGACCGGGGTCAGGCCACCCTGGCCGAGCGGGCGCCGACCGCCACCACGTCCCCCGGGCCCAGCTGCCGCCCGCGCCGGAGCTCCGGCTCCCCGTTGACGGTCACCAGGCCGGCGGCGATCACCTGGTGACTCTCCGAGCCGTCACCGACCAGGTCGGCCAGCTTCAGGAACTGGCCGAGGCGGATCATGTCGTCGCGGATGGGGACGTCGTGCACCGGGTCGGTCTCCCCCGCCGGCACCCCTCCCGGGGGTCCGAGCCCGCAACCCTCCTGCGGGGGGGCCATTCAGTCCCCGGAGGGGATCAGCCGGTGGATGACGCCGGTCTGGACGTCGTACCGCCAGCCCTCCACACGGGTCCCGGCGGGTAGGAGACGGCTCCCGCGGAGGGTGGCCACGTCGGCGGCCAGCACGGCGTCGGGGTCGGCCATGGTCAGGAAGTCCCACCCCTCCACCTCGGCCCGCTGCTCGGGGGTGAAGCGCGACCGCACCGACTCCTCGTCGTTGAGGGCCATGGCGCACCCGGTGTGCTGCATCACCGCGATGTGGGTCACCTCCAGAAAGGTGGTGGCGAGCACCAGGGACCGGAGGACGTCGGGCGTCACCCGGCCGCCGGCGTTCCGGAGGATCTTGGCGTCACCGGGGTGGAGCCCCAGCATCACCAGCGGCTCGATGCGGCTGTCCATGCAGGCCACCAGCCCGAAGTGGCGCCCGGCCCGCGGCGGGATGCCCTGCAGGTCGAAGGTGGCGGCATACTCCTTGTTGGCGTCGAAGAGCTCGTCGAACATGCGCACAGTCTCCCAGATCGTCGGCTCAGACAGGGGCGCCGCCCGCCTCCTCGGCGGTGACCACCAGGGTGCCCCATTGGCGGTGCTCGAGCCGGTCGACCGCCGCGGCGGCGGCCGGCGCTCCCCGCCAGCGCTCCACCATGCGGATGGCCAGGTCGATGCCGGCCAGGACCCCGCCGCTGGTGAGCACGTCGCCGTCGTCGACCACCCGGGCCTCCCCGCGCACCAGGGCACCGGTGGCCCGGAGGTCGTCGATGGCCCGGCGGTTGGTGATGGCCGGGCGCCCCTCGAGGAGGCCGGCGGCGGCCAGAAGCATCGCCCCGGTGCACACCGAGGCCACCACCGTCCCGGCGGCGTGGACCCGGGCGACGACCGCCGGGAGCTCCCCGGCCTCCACCAGGGGACGGACCCCGGAGGGGCCGCCGGCCACCCAGCCCCCGCCGGGGACCACCAGGACGTCGGGGCGGTCACCGATGGGCCCGTCCACGCCGATGGTGAGGCCGTGGGCCCCCCGGACGGTCCGGACGTGGCCGGGCCAGCCCACCGCCCGGACGCCGAAGCCGGCCGCGGCCAGGACCTCCCACGGTCCGACGGCGTCGAGCTCGTCGACACCGTCGAAGAGGAGGATCTCCACGGAGTCGCGGTCAGGCGGGGGGACGGTGTCGGTCATGCCTTCATGGTCGCCCGGCGCCGCCGGCGGCGCCAGGCACCCGGCCTGCCGGGACGGCCCGATTGCCGTTCCGGGTGGGACGGTTCCTAGGATGGCGAACATGCAGCCCGTGGAAGTCCTCGCCGTCGACCAGATCGACCTCTCCGACATCACCTTCTGGGAGCGCCCGTGGGAGGAGCGCGAGGGGGCCTTCGCCACCCTCCGGCGGGAGCGGCCGCTGGCGTTCTTCGAGGAGCCGGACCCGAGGGAGGCCTCGCCGCTGGCCCCGCCTCCCGGTCCGGGCTACCGGGCCGTGACCCGGTTCGCCGACGTCACCGAGATCAGCCGCAATCCCGACATCTACTGCTCGGGCAAGGGGGCGGTCTCCATCCTCGACCTGCCGCCGGAGATGGTCGAGTACTTCGCCGGCATGATCTCCACCGACAACCCGCGGCACGCCCGGCTCCGGCGCATCGTGTCGGCCGCCTTCAACCCCCGGATGGTGCGGAGCATCGAGGACTCCATCCAGCGCGTGGCGGTGGACATCATCGAGCAGGTGAAGGCCAAGGGCGGGGGCGACGACTTCGTGGCCGACGTGGCGGCCGCCCTGCCCCTCAAGATCATCTGCGACATGATGGGCGTGCCCGAATCCGAGTACGCCACGGTGTTCCGCTGCTCCAACATCATCCTGAGCAACGGGGACCCCGAGTACAACCCGGAGGGGAGCGACCCCATCGTCGAGCTGCTCAACGCCGGCCAGACGCTGACCGACCTGATGCAGGGCATCGCCGCCGCCCGGGCCGACCGCCCCTCGGACGACCTCACCTCCGCCCTGATCAGCACCAACATCGACGGTGAGGCACTCACCCACGCCGAGCTGGCGTCGTTCTTCATTCTGCTGCTGACCGCCGGCAACGAGACGACCCGGAACTCGATCACCCACGGCCTCTACGCCATCACCACCCACCCCGACCAGCGGGAGATCTGGCAGGCGGACCCCGAGGGGGTCGGCGCCACCGCCATCGAGGAGATCGTCCGGTGGGCCTCGCCGGTGATCTGGATGCGGCGGACGGTCACCACCGACACCGTCCTGTCGGGCCAGGAGCTCCACGAGGGCGACAAGGTGCTGTTGTTCTACAACTCGGCCAACCGGGACGAGTCCGCCTTCGAGGACCCCTTCACCTTCGACGTTCGGCGCCACCCGAACCCCCACGTCGGCTTCGGGGCGGCCGGCCCCCACTTCTGCCTCGGCGCCCACCTGGCCCGCCGGGAGATCGACGTGATGTTCCGGGAATTGTTCGACCGGGTGCCCGGGATCCGGTCGACCTCCGAGCCCGACCGCCTGCGATCCAACTTCATCAACGGGATCAAGCACCTCGGGTTCGAGCTGACCGGCGCCTGACCGGTCCACTCCCTACGCCGGCTGCACCCGGAACGGTCGACGGCCCGACGCTAGGGTGGCCGCGTATGGCGGCGACCCCGGATCTCGAGACGCCAGGTTCGGTTCCCGTCCTCCATCTGTCGAGTGTCATCGGGCGCCCGCTGGTGGATGCGGCCGGTGACCGCCTGGGCCGGGTGAAGGACCTGATCATCCGACCCGGTGAGCAGCCGCACCCCCCGTTGGCGGGCCTGGTGGCCGGCATCGCCGGGCGCGACCTCTTCGTCCCCATGCGCAAGGTGGCCGGTCTCGAGCCGGGCCGCGCCCGCTTCCAAGGGGAGCGGGTGGACCTCCGGAGGTTCGAACGCCGGCCCGGGGAGCTGCTCCTCGCCCAGGACCTGAAGGCGCGGCACCTGATCAACGTCGTCGGCGGGCGCCTGATCAGGGCCAACGAGATCGAGCTGGCGCTCATCGACGGGACCTGGGAGGTGGTGGGGGTCGACCCGTCGGGCCGGCCGCTGGTCCGCCGCCTGCTCCCCGGACGGCTGGGGACGAACGTCCAGCCCGGACGGATGGTCGACTGGGCCGACATCGAGCCGTTCGTCGCCCACGTCCCCACCGCCAACCTCCGCATCCCCTACCGGAAGCTGGCCCGGCTCCACCCAGCCCAGATCGCCGATCTGGTGGAGGCGGCCTCCCACGAGGAGGGCGAGGAGATCATCGAGGCGGTCGGGCAGGACCGCGAGCTCGAGGCCGACGTGTTCGAGGAGCTCGACACCGGCCACCAGCTCGAGTTCATCGGCCAGCGCTCGGACGCCGAAGCCGCCGACATCCTGGCGTCGATGGCACCCGACGATGCCGCCGACCTGATCGCCGAACTCGACCAGGACCGTCGCCTCCCCGTCCTCGGTCTCCTGCCCGAGCCGCAGCAGCGGAAGGTCCGGTCGCTGCTCACCTACAACCCGGAGACGGCCGGCGGCCTGATGAGCCCCGACTTCCTCTGCCTGCCCGGAACCTCCACGGTGGCGGACGCCCTGGCGGCCATCCGGACCAGCCCGGCCCCACCCGAGTCCCTCAACGTGGTGTTCACCACCGACACCGATGGCGGGGTATCCGGCTCGATCAGTGCCGTCCGCCTGATCAAGGCCGATCCGACCGCCCCGCTCTCCCTGGTGGTCCGGCCCAACGTGGCCCACGTCCACGCCGACTGGGATCTCGGCGCCACCGTGCGGAAGATGTCCGACTTCAATGCCACGGTGGCGCCGGTGATGGACGCCGAGCATCGCACCATGCTGGGCGTGGTCACGGTGGACGACGTCCTCGAGACGCTGATGCCGAGCGGCTGGCGCCGCGACTACGGGACGACTGCGGCGGAGGAGTAGCGGGGCAGGGAGGTGCGTGGCCCGAGCGGGCGCGTCGACGCGCCCGCCGGACAGGAAGGGGGAGCCGATCGAAGGGAGGTGAGCGATGACCGGTGAGCACGAGGCCGAGCCTGCCTCCGCGGTGCTCGACGAGGCGCACCTCGGCGACATCCAGGGCGCCTTCGGGACCATCCGGATGCACGACACCTCCTCGCGCCGGACCTGGACGGCCCGCCTCCTGACCCTGCTGGCCATCATGGGCCCCGGACTGATCGTGATGGTCGGGGACAACGACGCCGGCGGCGTGGCCACCTACTCGCAGGCCGGCCAGGACTACGGGCTCACCCTCCTGTGGACGCTGCCCCTGCTCATCCCGGTCCTCATCGTGAACCAGGAGATGGTGGTCCGGCTGGGAGCGGTCACCGGGGTCGGGCACGCCCGGCTGATCAACGAGCGCTTCGGGAAGTTCTGGGGCGCCTTCTCGGTGGGCGACCTCTTCCTCCTCAACTTCCTGACCATCGCCACCGAATTCATCGGCGTCGGCCTGGCCCTCGGCTACTTCGGGGTGAGCCGCTACCTGTCGGTCCCCATCGCCGCGGTGGCCCTGGTGGTGATGACCGCCACCGGCTCGTTCCGGCGGTGGGAGCGGTTCATGTTCGTCTTCATCGCCGTCAACTTCCTGGTGATCCCCCTCGCCGTCTTCAGCCACCCCACCCCCCAGGCCTTCTTCCGCGGCTTCGTGGTGCCGGGGGTCCACGGCGGCTTCGACTCCACCTCGGTGCTGCTGATCATCGCCATCGTCGGCACCACCGTGGCCCCGTGGCAGCTCTTCTTCCAGCAGTCGAACATCGTGGACAAGCGGATCACCCCCCGGTGGATCAACTACGAGCGGATGGACACCGTGATCGGCTCGATCGTCACCGTCTTCGCGGCCTCGCTGCTGATGGCCGTGACCGCCTCGGCCTTCACCGGCACCCCGCTCTTCGGCCACTTCACCAACGCCGGGGCGGTGGCCCAGGGGCTCGGGCGCACCGTCGGCCATGCCTCCGGGGCCATCTTCGCCATCATCCTGCTGAACGCCTCCATCATCGGCGCCGCCTCGGTGACCCTCGCCACCTCCTACGCCTTCGGCGACGCCTTCGGGGCCCGGCACTCGCTCCACCGGAGCTGGCGCGAGGCCAAGTTCTTCTACGGGGCGTTCACCGCCATGGTGGTGGTGGCCGCCGGCATCGTGCTCCTTCCCCACGCCCCCCTCGGCCTCATCACCACCGGGGTCCAGGCGCTGGCCGGGGTGCTGCTGCCCAGCGCCACCGTCTTCCTGCTGCTGCTCTGCAACGACAAGGCGGTGCTGGGTCCGTGGGTCAACCGCCCCTGGCTCAACGCGGTGGCCGTGGTGATCGTCTCCATCCTGCTGATGATGTCGCTGGTGCTGATGACCACCACCGTCTTCCCCCGGATCAATGTGAACACCCTGGCCGTGGTGCTGGGTGCGGTGCTGGTGGTGGTGTTCGCGGCCGGCGGGGTGGTAATGGTCCGGGCCCGGAGCCGGGCACCGGCCGCCCCGCCGGTCGCCGCCGAGGTCCGGGCCAACTGGCGGATGCCGCCGCTGGCCCTCCTGGAGCGGCCGGCCTGGTCGCGGGGGAAGACGGTGGCGATGTACGCCCTGCGGGTCTACCTCGTGGTCGCCGTGTTGATGCTGCTGGTCAAGGCCATCCAGCTCGGGTAACGGCTCCGGCCGATGCCGCGGCGACCGGGATCTTCACTTCGTACCCTCCCCCAGTCCGCTCCGGGAAGAGCGGGATCGACCCGGCCAGCAGGCCGAGCGCCCGGGCGTCCTAGGCACCGCCGGCCGCCGGGGGCGCACCCGACCGGTCCCCGTGGCGCGGCACCAGCACACACCGGGTGCCCCGGTAGATGGTGGGCATGCACTTGTTGCAGTGGATGCACAGGGAGGCCTCGGTGCGGCCCGCCTCCCACCGGCTGATCAGGTCGGGCTCGCGGAGCAGCGCCCGGCCCATGGCCACCAACTCGAAACCCTCGTCCATGGCCCGGTGGACGGTGGACAGCTCGCTGATGCCCCCCAGGAGGATGAGCGGCAGGTCGACCGCCGCCCGGACCTGCCGGGCGTAGGGGAGGAAGTAGGCCTCCTCGTAGGGGTAGCTGTGGAGGAACCGGCCGCCGAGCAGCTTGAAGCCGGGACGGACGAACTTCGGCATGTACCGGGCCATCTCCGCCACCGGGGCCTCGCCCCGGAAGTAGTACATCGGGTTCTGCAGCGAGCTGCCACCGGTGAGCTCCAGGGCGTCGACGCTCCCGTCCCCGGCCAGCCACTGGGCGACCTGCACCGCCTCGTCGATCCAGAAGCCACCGTCCACCCCGTCAGCCATGTTCAGCTTGGCCGTCACCGCCATGCGGTCGCCCACCGCCTGGCGGACGGCCGCCATGACCTGGCGGGGGAAGGCTGCCCGTTGCTCCAGCGAGCCGCCCCACCGGTCGGTGCGGGTGTTCAGCTTCGGGGAGAGGAACGAGCTCAGCAGGTAGCCGTGGCCGATGTGGACCTCCACCGAGTCGAAGCCGGCCTCGGCGACCAGGGCGGCGCCGCCGGCGAAGGCGGCGGTGATCCGGGCGATGTCGGCGTCGGTGGCCGCCGCCGTCCGGCGCATGCCCAGCGGGTTGAAGATCCGGGTGGGCCCGAGGGCAGGCGCCCCGGTGGCCGCCGGGTTGGCCACCGGGCCGGCGTGGCCGATCTGGGCGGCCACCAGCGCACCCTCGGCGTGCACGGCGTCGGCCAGGCGGGCGAGCCCCGGGACGATCTCGGGTCGCAGCAGCAGCGTCCGCCCGTCGGTGCTCCCTTCCGGCGAGACGGCGCAGTAGGCCACGGTGGAGAGCGCCGCCCCGCCGGCCGCCACCGCCCGGTGGAACTCGATCAGCCGGTCGCTCACCAGATTGTCGGGCTGTGGGCCCTCGAAGGTGGCCGACTTCACGAACCGGTTCCGGAGCTGCCGGGGGCCGAGCCTGACGGGGCGGAAGGGATCCGGTGCGGAAGGGGTGTCGGGCACGGGGAAACACTGTCACAGGCCGGGTCGCGGTTCCACGGTGGGACGGCCCCGGGCGTGCGGTCGGCGCCCCGGGGAGGGGTTACGTTGGACGCACGGACGACGAGAGAAGGCGAACCCCGTGGAGCACATCGAACTCAAGAGCCACCACCGGACCACGGCGGAGAAGATCCTGGCCCACCCGACCAGCCACAACATCGAGTGGCACGACGTGATGTCGCTGCTGGCGCAGATCGGCACGGTCACCGAGGAGGCCAACCACCGCTACAAGGTGACGGTCGGCGGGGAGACCGAGATCTTCGACCGCCCCAAGGGCGACGACATCGACACCCAGCAGGTGGTCGACCTCCGGCGCATGCTGCAGGGTGCCGGCATCACCCCCGAGTCGCTCAGGAAGTAGCCGCCGGCGTGGCGCCACCGCCCGGGGCCGGGTCGGGCGTCAGCTTCAGGAAGGGCACGAGGCGGACCGAGGCGACATAGGCCACCACCACGGCCACGATCACCAGCGACACGATGTCGAGGGAGTCGGCCTGCAGGAACAGCAGGGTCAGGAGCACCGAGGTGAGCGGCAGGCCGCCGAGCATCACCGTGCACATGGCGCCGATCCCCATGCCCACCCCGACGATCATCGGGAGGCCGGGGAGGTGGGAGAGGGCGATGCCACCGACGGCCCCGAGGAACATGCCGGGGAAGGTCGGGCCGCCCCGGAAGCCGGCCAGCGACACCCCGTAGGCGATCCCCTTGCAGACCAGCAGCAGCACCAGGGCGCCCACGGTGTAGGTGGCGGCGTGCTCGATGAGGGGGGCCAGGGCCGACTGCCCCGAGAAGAGGACCAGCGAGTTGCTCTTCCCCGAGACCTCCCCGAAGAGGACCGCCCCACCCCCGATCACCAGCCCGAGGACCGGGGTCACCACCAGGCGGTGCTTTTCGGCGAAGGGCTGGACGAAGGTGCCGAGCCGGCGGATGACGGTCCCGACCACGGCCGCCAGGAGGCCGACGGCGATGGCCCAGGCGAACTCGCCGGCCCGGGGCGTGCCCGCCTTGGGGATGTCCGGCACCGCCAGGGCGAAGGTGCCGAAGCCGGTCCAGCCGTTGAGGCCGGTGAACACCAGCGTGCCGATCCCGGCGGCCAGCAGGCCGGGGGCCATCATCACGCTGGCCAGCCCTCCCCCGATGCCCGCCGCCTCCAGCAGCAGGAAGGCGCCGGCCAGCGGGGAGATGAGCAGCGTGGAGACGGCGGCGAAGCTGCCGGCCGCCCCGATGACCAGCACGGCCATGTCGGGGGCACCGCGCTTGATCAGGTGGACGATGAGGATGGCCAGGCCGCCGCCCATGGCGATCAGCGGCGCCTCCGGTCCGAGCACGGCGCCGAAGCCGAGGGTGATGAGGGCCGCCATGAAGATCCCGGGCAGCTCGATGGTGGGCGCCAGCCCGCCCACCTTGAAGCCCTGCGCCGGGATGTGCCCGCCGGGCCCGGGGAGGAGGCGGAGCGACAGTCCGACCCCCAGCCCGCAGAGGGCGAGCATCGGCAGCGGCCACCACGGGGGTGCGCCGTGGAAGCCCAGCCCACCCGGCAGCGACGAGAAGGTCCACTGCTGCAGGCGGCCGACCAGCTCGAGGAAGAAGTAGGCGAACACCGCCACCGGGACGCCCACCAGCGCGCCGAGGATCAGGAGGACGATGTACCCCCGGGTCCGCACCAGGTCCAGCGGGGACGACGGCGCGGCAGCCGGCGCGGCCGGCGCGGTCGGCGGTGTCGGCGGGGTCGGGGTCACAGTGCCCACGGAGCGTAGTGGGCGCCTCCGGCGGCGCGCCGGATCTCCGTGCCGGCTACCCCAGCTCGGCCAGGGCGGTGTCCCAGGTCTCGTGCCAGTGGCCGATCAGCGACTCGCCCGCCCCGCCGACGACGGGACGCGAGCCCGCCTCGTACCCGCGCTGGCACGACTCGGCCGCCGGAAAGTCCTCGGCGTCGAGGATGCTCAGGTTGATCGCCATGGTCTCCTCGCACTCGGTGCGGACCGCCTCGTCGACCGGGCCGGGCCGGGCCTCGATGATGGTCACGGTGCTCTCCCCCACGTGGTCGCCGGGGGCGATCTGCAGCATCGAGCCGCCCTGCATGTGGTCGACGAGGACGGTGGAGGGGAACAGGGTGGTCACCATCACCGAGTCGAGCCGGTCCGGCCACTCGGACTCGGGTCGGTCGGCCAGGGCCTCGAGACCCTTGAACGGCACCACCAGACGGGTGTGGGGACCCCAGCGGTCGACGGTGCAGTGGTCGGCCAGGAAGGGCAGCAGGGTCTCGCGGTGGAGGGTCGGCACGTGGTACGCCTCGACATTGACGTCGACCATCAGCTTCCAGTTGGCCCGCTTGCGCAGCGTCACCTGGGCCGCCCCCCGGTAGCGGTCGTAGCCCATCCAGGCGGTGTCGGCCGCCAGGGGCTCGAGGAATCCGGAGACGTCGACGTCCGGACGGAGTCCGACGACCAGGAGCCCGGCCTGCTGCTCGGCCGGGAGGGGCTGGAGGCCGAGGGCCCCGGTGTCGAGGCCGGGGAAGCGGTCGCGCTGGGGCACGCCCACCAGCCGGCCGGCCAGGTCGTAGGTCCACCCGTGGTAGCCGCAGGTGAGCCGCCGGGTGTGGTCGGCACCGTCGCAGAGGCCCATGCCCCGGTGGGTGCAGGCATTGAGGAAGGCCCGCAGTCGGCCGTCCCCGTCCCGGGTGAGCAGCACCGGGACCCCGGCCACCAACCGGGCCAGCACGTCGCCCGGCTCGGACACCTCGCCGGCCCAGCCGATGACCTGGGGGGTGCGGCGGAAGAAGGCCTCGCGCTCGTGCCCGAAGCGCTCGGGGTCGGTGAAGATGCTCCCGTCGCCACGGTAGACGTGATCCCCCAGGTCGGTGGTGTCCGCCGCGATGTTGGCGATGAGCCGGCGGGCCAGCGCGACCAGCTGTGGTGAGGGCATGACACTCCGATCTGCGGCGGCCTGCCCGGCAGTGACGCCGGCCGCCCGGGCGACGACGTTACCGGAGCCCGGGCCCCGGCACCTTCCACCACCGGGTAAGAATGCCGGAACGGGCGCACCCGCCCGCGGGCGGCGGCCCGCCGAGCCGGGAGGTCGACGGGTGAAGCTGCCGAAGAAGGTCATCGAGGAGCTGCGGGTGCACCCCGGGGACCCGGCCGGCCTGGCCGACCGGAGCACCCGGGGGACGACGGCCGACTGGCTCGACCACCACGCCGGTACCAGCCCCAAGGACATCGCCGAGCACGAGCTGGCGGCGTTCACCGCCGAGCTGGCCGCCGCCCAGGAGCTGCTCTACGCCACCGACGCCTACTCGGTGCTGGTGATCGTCCAGGCCCTCGACGCCGCCGGCAAGGACGGGACCATCAAGCACGTCATGTCCGGGGTCAACCCCCAGGGCTGCGAGGTGGTCTCGTTCAAGGAGCCGTCGCCGGCGGAGCTGGCCCACGACTTCCTGTGGCGGTGCACGGTGGCCCTGCCCGCCCGCGGCCGGATCGGCATCTTCAACCGTTCGTACTACGAGGAGGTGCTGGTCGCCCGGGTCCATCCGGAGGTGCTGGACGCCGAGCACCTGGCGCCCGGCTCGGCGCGCGGCGACGCGCTGTGGGAGCAGCGCCACGAGGACATCAACGCCTTCGAGCGCCACCTCCACCGGAACGGCACCCGCATCGTGAAGCTCTTCCTCCACGTCTCGAAGGAGGAGCAGCGGAAGCGGCTGCTGGCCCGGTTGGACGATCCGGCCAAGTACTGGAAGTTCTCGCCGACGGACCTGACCGAGCGGGCGCACTTCGCGGAGTACCTGCAGGCGTACGAAGCGACACTGACCGCCACCTCCACCGCGCACGCCCCCTGGTACGTGGTGCCGGCCGACCACAAGTACCTGCTGCGGGCCCTGGCCGGCGGCATCCTGGCCCACGTCATCGGCGGGCTCGACCTCCGCCTGCCGGAGGTCGACGGTGACCGGCTGGCCGAGCTCGACCGGGCGCGGGCCCGGCTCCGGGCCGAGCCGGCCGATACGTGACCGGGCCACCTGGGCGGGTTTGCTGGTGTATCGTAGGTGTATGGCACGCACCAACATCGATCTCGACGACCGCGCCTGCCGGCTCGTGATGGAGCGCTATCACCTCTCCACCAAGCGGGAGGCCGTGAATTTCGCGCTCCGGACCGTGGCCGCCGAGCCGCTCGACCTCGGCCAGGCCCGGGCCCTCCGGGGATCGGGGTGGGAAGGGGACCTCGAGGACCTGCGTGCCGGCCGCGTGCGGTGATCCTGATCGACACGTCCGGGTGGATCGAGTTCCTGCGCGACACCGGTAGCCCCACCTGCACCCGGGTGGACGAACTGCTGGGCGATCCCTTCGCCGTGTGTGAGCCCGTCCGGATGGAGGTCCTCGCCGGGGCGCGCGACGAAAGCCACCTCAACGACCTTCGTCGACTGCTCTCCCGGGGCACCCTGCTGGGGACGGAGCCCACCGACTACGAGGAGGCGGCGGCACTGTACCGCATGTGCCGACGTGGCGGGGAGACCGTGAGGAAGATGATCGACTGCCTGATCGCCGGCATCGCGATCCGTTCCGGCGCCCGGGTGCTCCACCACGACGCCGACTTCGACGTGCTCGCCCGCCACACTTCGCTGCAGGTGGACCGGGTCCGGTCGTGAGGGCCTCCCCGGAGGAGCACCACCCGGGTGCGTGCCGGAACCGGCACCGCGAGCGCCGGTCAGTCCGGCGGGGGGACCAGGGCGTCGACCCGGTCCGCCAGGGAGCCGTCGGCCTCGGGGCGGTAGCCCGGGGTGGCCTCGCCGAGGAGTAGGTGGGCGGCCGCCGCCCCCTCGTCCGCGTCGAGGAGCAGGGTCACTTCGGCCAGCACCCCGATCCGGTCGAGCACCCCGCGGAAGTGCCACTCGCCGAAGCCCGGGTCGCCGATCGACCGCTGGGCGTCGTCGAGCGCCTCGTCCAGCCGGACCCGCACCGAAGCGGCCAGCTCGGTGTCGCGGCACTCCTTCAGCCGGCGGTGCAGCCGGTCGGACACCACGTCGAGGACGGGGAGGCGCCGGAGGTCGGTGAGGACCTGGGCCACCAGCACGTTGTGGGTACCCTCCCACGACTCGTAGACGATGGCGTCGCGGTAGAGGCGGGGGAGGACGCTGAACTCCTCGATGGTCCCGTTGCCGCCGAGGACCTCGATGCCGGAACGCACCACCGACGTGGCCTGGACGGACACCACGTACTTGGTGGCGTTCACCCAGAAGCGGTGCTCGAGCACGTCGTCCTCGTCGGCGTCGCCCCGGTCGATGCGGTCCTCCAGCCCGGTGAGGGCGAGCACCAGGTGGAGCGCCGCGCCGGCGGCGACCTCCATGTCGGCCAGGGTCCGGCGCACCGCCGCGAACGAGGCGATGGGCCGCCCGAAGGCGTGGCGGTGGCGGGCGTAGGCGCGGGCTTCCAGCACCGCCCGGCGCATCATGCCGGCATCGCCGACCGCCGTCATCCAGCGGCTGGTGTTGAGGACGACGCCGACCGCGGTGCGGAAGCCGTGCGCCACCGGCCCCACCGGCCAGGCCACGGCGCCGTCGAAGTCGATCTCTCCGGACGCCAGGCCCCGGGTGCCCAGCTTGTCCTTCAGTCGGCGCAGGGTGAAGCCGTTGGGGGCGCCGTCGACCGTCCGCGGCACCACGAAGCTGCCGAGGCCCCGGGTGCCCGACGGGCCGTCCGGCAACCGGGCGGTGAGGAAGAACTGCCCGGCGTCGGCCACCGAGCAGAACCACTTCTCGCCGGTCACCCGGTAGGTGCCGTCGCCGACCGGTACCGCCTCGCAGACGTTGGCCCCCACATCGCTCCCGCCCTGGACCTCGGTGAGGAACTGGGAGCCGCGCACGGCCGTGGCATGGTCGGGGTCGACCAGGGCCGGGAGGAACAGGTCGCGGACCGCGGGGTCGGCGGCCCGCCGGAGGGCACGGGCCAGCCCGATCGTGCAGGTGGCCGGGCAGGCCTGGCCGGCCTCGCCTTCCAATGACAGCAGGTAGAGGAGCGTGGCCTGCTCGAAGGCCCGCCCCGGCTCGGCGGACAGCGCCACCAGGCCGCTGGCCCAGACGGCGGTGGCGGCCCGATCGTAGGAGGGATCGAAGGAGACGGCCTCCGTCCGATGGCCGACGGCGTCGTAGCGCGACAGCTCGGGCAGGTGCAGGCGCTGTTCGTAGCGGGCGGCCGCCGGCCCGATCACGGCGGTGAGCTGGCGGGCGAAGGCTGAGGCCCGCACCTCCAGGGCGTCGAACCGGTCGGGAGCGAGGACCCCGGCCAGGGCCGTCCGCAGCCGGCGGTCGTCGGCGTAGGGGTCCTCGGGGTACGACGCCCGCCAGGCGTCGAGTGCGGCTCGTGCGTCGTCGGTGCCCACGAGGGTCAGTCTCGCGCCGGGCGCGCCTTCAGGCGGTGGCCGGGCCCTGCCGCAGCCAGGCGCGCTGGTCCTCGTCGGTGGCGGTGAACGGCTCGGTGGTGGTCAGGAAGTCCCGGAGGAGGGCGACGAAGGTGGCCGGGTCCTCGGCGTGGGGGAAATGACCGAGACCCGGCATCACCTCGAGCCGGCTGTGGGGCATCGCCTCCAGGGCCTGGTAGGCGTGGCTGAGGGGGATGATCCTGTCGTCTTCGCCCCACACGATGAGCGTTGGCATGTGCTCGGCCAGGTAGAGCCGATCCCGGGCGCTGACCGTCTGTCCCGACGGGTCGATCACCGACCGCATGGTGCGGACGAAGGCCATCCGACCCTCGGCGTCGGTGAGCGAACGGTAGGAGCGCCAGATCTCCATGGCCGACGGGTTCCGGAAGCCGCGCTCGAAGGCGAAGCGGGCCACCGAGTCGCCCCAGTCGCGCACGAACGACGGGAACAGCACCGGCATCACGTACTCGGCGGCCGGCAGGGTCACCAGCCGGAGGATCCAGCTGACCTCGCGCCCGAGCCCGCCGGCGTCCACCAGCACCAGGCGCTCGCACCGCTCGGGGAACTGGTAGGCGAACTGCATCGCCACCCCGCCGCCGAAGGACTGGCCCACCACGGTCGCCCGGTCGATCCCCAGGATCTGGAGGAAGTCGCGCATCATCGAGGCGAAGTTGCCAAGCGAGTAGTCGCCGGCCGGCTTGGCTGACCGCCCGTGTCCCAAAAAGTCGGGGGCCACCACCGTGTAGTCGTCCCGGAGCAGCTCCATGGCGGGGATCCAGGTCTGGGAGCTGCCCGCGATCCCGTGCAGCAGCAGTAGCACCGGACCCCGGCCACCCCGGCGGTAGCCGAGGCGGTGCCCGTGGATGTTGACGTACTCGATCGGGAACGTCCCCTCCGGGGATCGCTCGAGGTCGGACCCGGCCGCGGGGTCGGTGGTCTCGGGCGCCATCGGCGCGGCTACCGCCCGGTCGTCTTCTTGGCGGCGGCCTTCTTGGCCGGAGCCTTCTTGGCCGGAGCCTTCTTGGTGGCGGCCTTCTTGGCCGGAGCCTTCTTGGCCGGAGCCTTCTTGGCCGCCCGCTTCGTCACCCGCCCGGTGGCGTCACGGCCGGCGTCGGCCGCCCGTTCCGTCTGCTCGTTGACCGTCCGGACCACGTCGCCGACCAGTCGGCGCTGACCCCTCACCACCCGCTCGGCGAAGTCGAACACGTCGTCGACCAGCCGCTCGATGTCGTTCGAGGCCGACGGCACCAACCGCTCCGTCTCGCGGCTGATGGCATCGGCCAGCTGGCGGCTGGCTTCGACCAGCTCCTGCTGGGCCCGCTCGATGAACTGCTCGACCTGCTTGCGCATGTCCCGTGGATCAGCCATGGACTCACCTTCCGTCGTCACCATACCCGTGTGCACTTCCGCCTCCATCATCGACCCTGGCGGAGCCGAAGGCGAGGGGACAAAGTCCCATCGGGTGGCCGGTGGCCCCGATCCGGGGGCGAATCGGAGGGAACATGACCATCGGCCCTGGCCGTCGGTGTCCGCCGGGCGCGACAACGGAGCCATGGAGAGGGGGGACACCACCGGTCCGGCCGAGGCTGCGGACATGTGGACGTCGAGCGGCCACGGGGACGGACGGGGCATCGTCGCCGGGCTGGCGCGCCGGGTCGAGCGCGAACACCGCGACGTCACCGCCCACCGCGATCCCGACTACATCGAAGGCAAGGTGGCCGCCGTCCGGGCCTACACCCGGTACTTCTCGCCCGAGGTCGTCGGGCTCGAGCACCTGCCGCCCGAGGGCCCGGCCCTCCTCATCGGCAACCACAACGCGCTCTTCTACATGCCCGAGGCCTGGGTGACCGCCCTGGCCATCATCGACCGGCGGGGTAGCGACCACCCCGCCTACACGCTGGGCTACGACCTCCTCTTCGCCATCCCGGTGGTCGGGAATTTCCTCCGGAAGATCGGGGCCATCCCGGCCAGCAGCCACGAGGCCGAGCGGGCCCTCGGCGACGGCGCCCTGGTCCTCGACTACCCCGGCGGGGACTGGGAGGCGTGCCGCCCTTGGATGGACCGCAACCGGGTGGACTTCGGTGGCCGGACCGGCTTCGTACGCCTGGCCCTGCGGACCGGGGCGCCGGTGGTGCCGGTGGTCGCCCAGGGGAGCCACGACTCGGTGGTGGTGCTCGCCCGGGGAGAGCGCATCGCCCGTGCCCTCGGTCTCTCCTCGCTCCGGATCAAGGTCTTCCCCATCATGCTCGGACCGTTCGGTATCACCACCGTGCTGACACCGCCCCTGCCGCTCCCGTCCGCCGTCACGGTGGCGTTCCTGGCCCCGATCACCTGGCCCGACCTCGGGCCGGAGACGGCCGACGACCCGGAGGTGGTCGGCCGTTGCGCCGCCGAGGTGGTGGCCGCCATGCAGGCGGCATTCGATCGGCTCGCCGCCGAGCGTCCCCACCCGGTCCGCCGGGGCCTGGCCGGCCTGCTCGGCCGTGTCGCCGGCCGGTGAGGGGTCAACCGACGGTGGCGATGCCCCCGTCGACGGGGATGATCGCCCCGGTCAGGTAGGCCCCGGGCGGTCCGCTGGCTGGGACCCCATCGGTGACGGTTGGTTGGCCAGCTCCTCGTGGAGGGCGGCGATCTGCCGGGTGAGGGCGTCCGCCTCCTCTGCCGACCCCTGGCGCCGGGCCCGCTCCCGGCGCTCGAACAGCTCCTCGATCTGGAGCTCGACCCCGAGGGCGTGGTCACCGCTCCGGGGATCGAACATGACCGGTTTCTACCCCCGGGGGCGGGCGGGAAACCGGCAATGCGGGAAGGGGGCGTCCCGGCGGCTCAGCCCCTCGACGGCGTGCCGACCCAGACAGCCTGGAGGTTGCAGAACTCCCGGATGCCGTGGGCGGTGAGCTCGCGGCCGTAGCCGGAGGCCTTGACCCCGCCGAAGGGCAGCTCTGGGTACGAGGTCACGTTGCCGTTGACGAAGACCATTCCGGCCTCGATGCCGTCGAGGAACTGCCGGCGCTCGTCCTCGTCGTCGGTCCAGAGGTTGGCGCCCAGCCCGAAGTCGGTGCCGTTGGCCAGGTCGATCGCCTCGGCGAGGTCCGCCACCCGGTAGAGGGTGGCGACCGGCCCGAAGACCTCTTCGGCGTGGACCCGCATGGCCGGGGTGATGCGGGTGAGGACGGTGGGCGGGTAGTACCAGCCCGGGCCGTCGGGCACGATGCCGCCGCAGCGCACCACCGCCCCCCGGTCCACCGCGTCGCGGACCAGGGCGACGACGTCGTCGCGCTGCTGCTCGGTGGCGAGGGGGCCGACGTCGGTGGCGGCGTCGAGCGGGTCGCCGACCACCCGGGCGGCCATCCGGTCCGTGAACCGGCGCTCGAATTCCTCGGCCACCGCCTCGTGGACGATGAACCGCTTGGCGGCGATGCACGACTGGCCGTTGTTGAGGCACCGGGCGGTGGCGGCCACCTCGGCGGCCCGGTCCAGGTCGGCCGACGGCATCACCACGAAGGGGTCGCTGCCGCCCAGCTCGAGGACGGACTTCTTCACCACCTCGCCGGCCACCGCCGCCACCGTGGAGCCCGCCGGGCCCGAACCGGTGAGGGTGACGGCCACCACCCGGTCGTCCCGGAGCACCCCCTCGACCCGGTCCGAGCCGATGAGCAGGGTCTGGAAGGCGCCGGGGGGGAACCCGGCCCGTTCGAACAGCTCCTGGAGGTACAACGCGGTCTGGGGCACGTTGGAGGCGTGCTTCAGCAGCCCGACGTTGCCGGACATCAGCGCCGGGGCGGCGAAGCGGATGACCTGCCACAGGGGGAAGTTCCACGGCATCACCGCCAGGACCGGTCCGAGGGGTACGTAGCGGGCGTAGGCGGTGGCGGCACCCACCGCACCGGCGTCGGCCGGCTCGTCGGCCAGGAACCCCTCGGCGCGGTCGGCGAAGAAGCGGCAGGCGGCGGCGCACTTGGTCACCTCCTGGCGGGCGGCGACCAGGGTCTTGCCCATCTCCGTGGTCAGCAGCTCGCCGGTCTGGTCGGCCTCGGCGTCGAGCAGGTCGGCCGCCCGGTGCATCCAGGTCGCCCGCTCGGAGAAGGTGGTGCGCCGGTAGGTGCGGAAAGTGGCATCGGCTCGGGCCAGGCACCGCTCGATGTCGGTGTCGGTGAACTCGGAGAACTGCTTGAGGATCTCCCCGGTGGCGGGGTTGGCGGTGGCGATGGGCATGGCGGACCTCGTTGGCTCGGTGACCTCCCACCCCTACCCGGATCGCCGGTCCGTTACCCGGGGCGCCCGGTCGGCTCTGGCCGCCCCCGCCTCCACGCCGGCCAGACGCCCCCGGGCCGTGGGGGGACGGGCCTCCCTAGGATGGGCCGATGCCCGACACCCCCACCGCCGACGCCTGGCTGGCCGCCCTGGAGCACTCCCACCGCCGGCTGGCGGACGCCGTGGCCCCCCTCTCCGCCGACCAGGTCGACGGTCCGTCCTACGACCGCGACTGGACCATCGCCCAGGTCCTCTCCCACCTCGGGTCCGGCGCTGAGATCTTCCAGCTCTTCCTGGAGGCCGGGCTGCTCGGCGAGGGACCACCGGCCATGGACGCCTTCCAGACGATCTGGGACCGGTGGAACGCCAAGTCGCCGGTCGACCAGGCCGCCGACGCGGTGACCGCCGACCGTGCCCTCCTCGACCGGCTGGCCGCGGTCGACGAGGCCGGGCGGGCGGCCTGGGGTCTCGACCTGCTCGGGGAGCGGCGGGGCTTCGAGGGCCTGGTCCGGCTCCGCCTGGGTGAGCACGCCGTGCACACCTGGGACGTGGTGGTGATGGACGACCCCCACGCCACCGTCGCCCCCGACGCCGTGTCGCTGCTGGTCGACACGCTGGACCAGCTGGTGGGCAGGATCGGCCGGCCCTCCGAGGAGGCGTTCCGGTTGCACGTCACCACCACCGGCCCGGCGCGACGGCTGCTGCTGGAGGCCGACGCCGACGGCACCCGCCTGGCGCCGTCGGACGGTGTGCCCGCCCGACCCGGGGAGGCCACCGTCACCCTGCCGGCCGAGGCGCTGGTCCGCCTGGTCTACGGGCGGCTCGACGAGGGCCACACTCCGGTCCTTGAGGGGGATCCGGCCGTGGTCGACGACCTGCGGCGGCGCTTCCCCGGGTTCTGACCGGCGTCGCCCGGCGGGGACGCCGGCCCGGCCCGGGACCTTCGGCCCTGACCGGCCGGCCGCCGGCGCCGTAGGTTCGGGGAGGGTGGCCGGGCCAGGGGAGGGTGGCCGGGCCAGGGGAGGGAACGATGAGCGACGGCGCCGGGGCGTTCATGCGGGGGACGGATGCGTTCTCGTGGTATCTCGAGAAGGACCCCGGGCTCCGCTCGACCATCGTGGCGGTGGCCTGGCTCGACGGGTCCCCCGATGTCGGCGTCCTGACCGCCCGCCTCGAGCGGGCCACCCGCCTGGCCCCCCGCTTCCGCCAGCGCCCGGTGGAGCCCCCCGCCCGGCTGGCCAACCCGCGGTGGGTCGACACCGAGTTCGACCTCTCGGTCCACCTCCACCGGATGGAGTCGCCCAGTCCCCACACCGCCGAGACGGTGGTCGGGTTCGCCCGGCTCCAGGCCATGACCGGCTTCGACCGCTCCCGGCCCCTGTGGCAGTTCACCCTCATCGAGCACGTGGACGGTGGCGGGGCGGCGCTGGTCATGAAGGTCCACCACTCGCTGACCGACGGGATCGGCGGCATGCAGCTGGCCTTCCTCCTCTTCGAGACCACCCGCAGCCCCCACCCCGGTGAACCGGGCCCGGCCGCCGCCCTGGCCCATCCTCTCAGCACCGCCGCGCTGGTCCGCGAGTCGCTGGTCCACGACGGCCGCCGGCTCGGCTCGGCGCTCCGGCGGGCGGCGGTCGCCGCGCTCCCGGCCGCCGTCCACGCCGCCCGGGACCCGTGGCACTCCCTGACCGGGGCGCTGGCGACCGTGCGGTCGCTCGGCCGTTTCGTGGAGCCGGTCTCGGACACGCTGTCCCCGCTGATGACCGGGCGCAGCCTCGACCGGCACCTCGACATGCTGGCCGTGGACCTGGCCGACCTGAAGCGGGCGGCCCGGGCGGTCGACGGCACCGTCAACGACGCCTTCGTGGCGGCGGTCACCGGGGGCCTCCGCCGCTACCACGAGCACCACGGGTCGCCGGTCGACGAGCTCCGGATCACCCTGCCCATCTCCACCCGCCAGGAGGGCGACCCGCCCGGGGGGAACCGGATCAGCCTCGAGCGGTTCAAGGTGCCGGTGGGCCTGGCCGACGCCGCCGAGCGCATGCGCCGGATCGGCCACCGCTGCCGGACCGCCCGGGACGACCGGGCGCTGCCGCTGAGCGACGCGGTGGCCGGCACCCTCAACCTCCTCCCCTCCGGGGTGGTCGGGAGCATGCTGAAGCACATCGACTTCCTGGCGAGCAACGTTCCCGGGGTGGGCGTCCCGATCTACCTGGGCGGCGCCGAGGTGACCGGCTACTACGTGTTCGGGCCCACCACCGGCTCGGCGGTCAACGTGACCCTGCTGTCCTACCGGGGCACCTGCTGCGTGGGCGTCACCATCGACGCCGGGGCTGTCCCCGACGGCGAGGTGCTGATGGAGTGCTTCCGCCAGGGGTTCGAGGAGGTGCTGGTGCTCGGGGGCGACCACCGCCCGGCCGAGCTCCCCCTGCGGGTGGCCCCTCCCGCCGCCGGGACGCCGCCGGGCACCGATGAGTCCGGGCGCCCGGTCCCGTCGGCAGGATCATGACCGGCACCCTGGATGAGGCGCGCTCAGTAGCATCGGCACCCGTGACCGTGCGCCCCCCGGCAGCGACCCTGGACGTCGAGCCCTACCGCCGGGAGCTGACCCGCTACTGCTACCGGATGCTGGGATCGGGCTTCGAGGCCGAGGACGCCGTCCAGGAGGTGATGGTTCGGGCCTGGCGGCACGCCGGAGCGTTCGCGGGCCGGTCGAGTGTCCGCACCTGGCTCTACCGGATCGCCACCAACGTCTGCATCGACATGCTCCGCCAGGTCCAGCGCCGGGCCCGGCCCGTGGAGATGGGGCCGTCCTCGCCGCCGCGGGAGTCGCTCCTCGGACCGTTGCTGCCCGAGGCGACCTGGGTCACGCCCCTTCCCGACACCGGTCCGGGTGGCGACGACCCGGCCGATATCGCCGAGTACCGCGAGTCGGTCCGGCTGGCCTTCGTCACCGCCCTGCAGCACCTCCCGCCCCGCCAGCGTGCGGCGCTCATCCTCTGCGAGGTGCTGCGGTGGCCGGTGGCCGACGTCGCCGAGCTCCTCGACACCACCGCGGCGGCGGTCAACAGCGCCCTCCAGCGGGCCAGGGCCACCCTCGGTGCCCTGCCGGAGGGGGCGCGCCCCGGGCCGCTGGACGACGCCGACGCCGAGCTGCTGGCCCGCTACGTCGACGCCTTCGAGCGGTACGACATCGAGCGGCTGGTGACGCTGCTGGCCGAGGACGCCGTCCAGTCGATGCCCCCGTTCGCCCTCTGGCTCCGGGGGGCCGGCGACATCGGGCGGTTCATGGTCGAGCCGGGACCCAGTGCCTGCCGGGACTCGAGGCTGGTGCCGGTGTCGGCGAACGGCTGCCCGGCGTTCGGGCAGTTCAAGCCCGACCCGGCCGGCGGCTTCTCACCCTGGGCCATCCAGGTGCTGGAGGTGGTCGGGGGCCGGATCGCCGGCATGAACTTCTTCCTGGCCCTCCTCGAGCCCGAGCGGCTGTTCGCCCAGTTCGGGCTGCCCCTCCACCTCGACGCCTAGGGCGGCCAGGGCCAGCAGGGTCCGCAGCTCCGGGGAGGCCGCCTCCACCACGACCCGGCCGCCCAGCCGGCCCGCCAGCAGGGCCAGACGGGCCACGAGGTCCACGGCGCCGAGTGTCGGGGGTCCGGCGCCGGCCAGGGCGACGGTGGCCAACGCGCCCCCGTCCGGCCCGGTCACCCGCACGCGGCACCACGGTCCTGCGGTCATCAGTGATGGGACGGGCGGTGGAACCCGGAGTCATCGGCCGCTACCGTGCCGGAGGGCACCGCACCGATGAGTTCCACCGGCCGGTCCCGTCGGAACCCTCGACGGGACCGACCACCGGACCCAGCCCCCAGGAGGACCGACCATGACCCACCGGACCGCAGCTCCCGACGGCGCGCCCTGCTGGGCCGACCTGTGGACCTCCGACGTCGAGGGCTCGCGCCGCTTCTACGGCGAGCTCTTCGGCTGGGTGGCCAACGAGCCCGACCCCGAGTTCGGCGGCTACTTCATCTTCACCCGGGACGGTGTCGACGTGGCCGGCTGCATGGGTGACATGGGGCCGATGAAGGCCACCGACACCTGGAAGCCGTACCTCGCCACCGCCGACATCGCCGCCACCGCGGCGGCCGCGGAGGCGGCCGGTGCCGAGCTGATGGGCGGGGTGATGCCGGTGGGTGACATCGGGATCCAGGCGGTGCTGGCCGACCCGACCGGTGCCCACATCGGTGCCTGGCAGGCCCTGACCTTCCCCGGGTTCACCGTCCTCGACGAGCCGGGGACGCCGAGCTGGTTCGAGCTCCTCACCCGCGACCACGCCGGTGCCCTCGACTTCTACCGCACCGTCTTCCACTGGGAGACCGACACGGTCTCCGACACCGACGAGTTCCGCTACAGCACCGTGCGTGGCCCGGGCGGCCCCGGCGCCGAGCTGGCCGGGGTGGGGGACGCCTCGGGGTTCCTCCCCGAGGGCGTACCGTCCCACTGGTCGATCTACTGGCACGTGGAGGACACCGACGGGGCTCTGGCCGAGGTGGCGGCACTCGGCGGCTCGGTGGTACGCGGGACCGAGGACACCCCCTACGGCCGGCTGGCCGAGGCGGCCGACCCGGCCGGCGCCCACTTCAAGCTCCGGACACCCCCCGCCTGACGGGACCGCCGGCCTGACGGGAGGGCCCGCCGGCGTTCACCGGCGCTGGAGCAGCCCCCGCACGTAGGCGGCCTGGCCGACGTGCTGGAGGTCGTCGACCACCACGGCGACCAGGCGTCCGCCCACGGTCACCGCCGGGTCCCGCGTCCCGTCCACCTGGCGCGCCAGGCCGGCGTCGTCCAGGGTGTCGAGGTAGGCCAGCGTCCGTCCGTGGACGTCCTCGAAGTAGTCGAGCAGGGTGCGGGCGTCGGCGGTGACCAGTCCGACCGTCCCGGGGTCGTGGCCGTAACCGGTGTCGGCGGGGTCGAGCGGGAGGGCGAACCGCTCGAGCCAGCCGCCGTCCGTCCAGGCCTGGGTCCGGCCGGACAGGGCGGCCACCTGGTCGTCCTGGACGCGGGTGAGGTGCCAGACCAGCCAGGCGATGGAGTTGGCCTCGGCGTCGGGGCGCCAGGTCAGCTCGTCGGGGGTAAGGCCGTTGGCGGCCGGGTGCACCCCGTCGCGGACCTGCTCGAAGGCGTCCACCAGCAGCTCGGTCCCCATCGTCAGTGCTCCTCGGTCGTCCGTCCCCGCCGGACCCCGAGCCTATCGGCGGACGTCGGCCGCGGGTCCGAGTAACTTCGGCCGGTATGGTCCACGTCCGCGGCGCAGGGTGGATCCGGGCCCACGATCCGGACCTGCTGGCCGTGAAGCGTTCGGTCCGGGCGGCGGTGGTGATGCCGGCGGCGTTCGGCTTCGCCCACCTCACCGTCGCCTCCGGGCAGACGTCCCTCTTCGCGGCGTTCGGTGCCTTCGCCCTGCTGCTGCTGGTCGACTTCCCGGGGCCACCGCGCGTCCGGCTCACCTCCTACCTGGGACTGGTGGCGGTGGCCGCCGTCTTCATCGCCCTGGGCACCGCGGTGTCGACCCACAAGGTGGCGGCGGTGGTGCTGATGGCCCTGGTCGGGTTCGGGGTGCTCTTCGCCGGCATCGTCTCGCCCCGGGTGGCCACCGCCGCCACCGCCGCCCTCCTGATGTTCGTGCTGCCGGTGGCAGTGGCCCAGCCGGTGTCGGCCACCGGTGACCGGCTGCTCGGGCTGCTGATCGCCGCGGCCTTTTCGGTCCCCACCAGCCTCCTGGTCTGGCCCACCCCCTGGCACGACGACCTCCGGCGACGCCTGTCGGCGGCGGTGGCGGCGGCGGCCCGGGTGGCGCGGGCCCGGGCCGCCGGCCGACCCGACCCGGCGGTCCGGTCCGACATGGTCGCCGAGCTCGACCGCCTCCGGAAGCAGTTCCGGGGCACCCCGTATCCCCCCACCGGGGCGGCCACCACCGCCATGGCGCTGGCCAAGCTGGTGGGCCGGGTGGAGTGGGTGGCCGGCAGCGCCCTGCTGGTCGGCGACGACGGCGGCGTCGACCCGGCCCCGGTCCGGGCCGTCATCGACGCGGTGGCCGACACCCTCGACCGCTGTGCCTCCCTGGTCTGCGACGGCACCGCCCACCCGGTCGACGACCCGGGGATCATCGACGCCGTCCGGGCCGCCACGCACCGTCTCGACCACCTGATCACCGCCGAGCTCGACGCCGAGGTGTCGCGCCTCATCGACCCGGGACGCCTCCCGTCCGCTCCGTCCGCGGCGCGTCCCGACGACACCGGCGAGGGGATCGCCACGGCGCTCGACCCGAGCTACCGGGCGCGGGCGCTGGGCATCGCCACCGAGATGGTGTCGGACGCCACCCTGCAGGCCGCCGGTGCCGCGGCGCCGACCGACCTCCGGCTCGGGCCGCCCGGCGCCCACCCGACGGTCACCATCGGGAGCCGGATCCGGTCCCACCTCTCCTTCCGCTCGGTGTGGTTCCGCAACGCGGTGCGGGGGGCGGCCGGGCTGTCCCTGGCGGTGGCCGTGGTGGAGGTCTCCGACGTCGAGCACGGCTTCTGGGTGGTGCTGGGCACGCTGTCGGTGCTGCGGTCGAACGCCCTGGGCACCGGGGCCACCGCCGCCCGGGCCATCGCCGGCACCACGGTCGGCTTCGTGATCGGCTCGGCCGTGATGCTGGGGGTCGGTGGCCGGATCGACCTGCTGTGGGCCCTGCTGCAGGTGGCCGTCCTGGTGGCGGGGCTGGCCCCGTCGCTGATCGGCTTCACCGCCGGCCAGGCCGGCTTCACCGTGGTGGTGGTCGTCCTGTTCAACATCATCAGTCCGGTGGGATGGAAGGTGGGACTGACCCGGATCGAGGACGTGGCCATCGGCTGCGGGGTCAGCATCGTGGTGGGGGTGCTCTTCTGGCCCCGGGGCGCCACCGCGGCGTTGGGCCGGGCGCTGTCCGACGCCTTCGTAGCCAACTCCGGCTACCTGACCGATGCGGTGGAGCGCCTGACCGTCTCGGCCCGGGCCGTCGACACCGGCCCCGCCCAGCGCGCCTCCCACGCCGCCTACCTCCGGCTCGACGACGCCTTCCGGCAATTCCTGACCGAGCGGGGGGCGAAGGTGGTGCCGGTGGAGCCGGTGGCCCGGCTGATCACCGGGGCGAACCGGATCCGGATGGGTGCCTTCATCCTCACCAACCTGCCCGCCCCCGGGGCCGACGCCGACCACCCCGAGCTGGAGTCGGTGGCCGTGGCCGGGGCGGTGCTGCGCGACGCCTACGCCGCCAGCCACCGCTGGTACGAGGAGTTCGCCGAGGTGCTGGCCGACCGGCGCCCCGGGCTCGATCCGCCGCCGACCCACGACCGGACCCTCCACGACGTGCTCCGAGCGGCCGTCGAGGATGCCCGGTCCCGGGGACGGGACGACCGGCTCCGGACCACGCTCCAGATGCTCTGGGCCGACGAGCTCCTCGAGACCCAGGGCCAGGTCCAGGCCGACCTGGCCGGCTCGGCCGAGCTCTTCGTCCACCGGCGGCACGGGCTACTACCGGTCTGACCGGCCCGGTCGGCGACGCCCGCCCGGCAGGTGCCGCTGGTACCGTCGTCCCATGCGGCGGATCCGGGCCTGTCGGTGATCGAGGCCACCGGCCTGTCCAAGGCCTACGGCCCGACCCGGGCGGTCGACGACCTGAGCTTCGGGGTCCGCCCCGGCGTGGTCACCGGGTTCCTGGGTCCCAACGGGTCGGGGAAATCGACCACCATGCGGATGATCATGGGCCTGGACCGGCCCGACGGCGGCACCGTCACCATCGACGGTCGGCGCTACCACGACCTCCGGTGGCCCCTCCGGGAGGTCGGGGCCTTGCTGGAGGCCACCGCCATCCATCCGGGACGGTCCGCCTACAACCACCTGCTGGGCCTGGCCCAGTCCAACGACATCCCGCGCGCCCGGGTGGACGAGATGCTGGCCCTGGTCGGCCTGGAGGGGGTGGCCCGCCGGAAGGTGGGGAAGTTCTCCCTGGGGATGGGCCAGCGCCTGGGCATCGCCTCCGCCCTCATCGGCGACCCGGGCGTGCTCCTCTTCGACGAGCCCATCAACGGCCTGGACCCCGAGGGCATCCTCTGGGTCCGCACCCTGCTCCAGGGTCTGGCCGGCGAGGGGCGGACCATCCTCGTCTCCAGCCACCTGATGAGCGAGATGGCCCTGACCGCCACCGACCTGGTGGTCATCGGACGGGGCCGGCTCATCGCGGAGACCACCGTCGACGACTTCATCGCCTCCAACACCGTGGCCACCGTGCTGGTGCGGACTCCCGAGCCCGACCGGCTGGCCGCCACCCTGGCCGCCGCCGGTGGGAGCGTGACCCGCCGGCCCGACCGCGCCCTGCTGGTGACCGGCCTCGACGCCACCGGCATCGGCGACGCCGCCCACGCCGCCGGTATCGCCCTCCACGAGCTCAGCCCGCAGCAGGCCAGCCTGGAGGAGGTCTTCATGGACCTCACCGCCGAGATGGTCGACTACCACGGGCACGTCCCCACCGAGGCGGTGGCATGACGACCCTGACCGTCCCCCTGCCCGTCACCGCTCCCGGCCGGGCCGGCCTGCGCCAGCAGCTGCGGTCCGAGTGGACCAAGCTCCGCTCGGTCCGGTCGACGTGGGTCTGCGTGGTCATCATCGTGGTGGCCGGCATCGGCCTCTCGGCCCTGGTCTCCAACATCGAGGCCGGGCGGTGGTCGACGCTGAGCCTGGCCGACCGGGCCCAGTTCGACCCGGTGCGCTTCAGCCAGACCGGCGAGTTCATCTCCCAGTTCGTGGTCGGCGTCCTCGGGGCGCTCATCGTCACCTCCGAGTACGCCACCGGGTCCATCCGCACCACGCTGGCCGCCCTGCCCCGCCGCACCACCGTGCTGGCGGCCAAGGGCCTGGTGGTCGGCACCGTCGTCCTGGTGGTGACCGAGGTGACCGCCTTCGCCTCCTTCTTCGTGGGCCAGGCCGTCCTCACCGCCCACGGCGCCAAGACACTGCCGCCCGGGAGCACCATCGTCGACCAGGTGCGCAGCCCGACCATCCCGGTCGACGCCATCACCAGCCCGGGCGCCCTGCGGGCGGTGGTCCTGTGCGGGGTCTACCTGCTGCTCTTGACCGTCCTGGCCTTCGGCATCGGCTTCATCCTCCGCCACACGGCCGGGGCGATCTCCGCCTTCGTCGGCGTGCTGCTGGTGCTGCCGCTGATCGTGGCGGTGCTGCCCTCCAGCTTCTCCAGCTCGTTCGAGAGGTACCTGCCGTCCAACCTGGGCCTGGCCATGATCGTGGTGACCACCCGGAAGACCGACTTCGCCGGGGTGCTGCTGTCGCCGTGGGCGGCGGCCGGGGTGCTCGCCCTCTACGCCGCCGTGGTGGTGGCGGTGGCCGTGGTGCTGCTCGACCGCCGCGACGCCTGACCGACTCAGCCGGCGCCGGCCGGCGCCGTCCGGAGCTCCGGCAGGCCGCCGTCCCGGCCGGCGGCGGCCAGTCCGGCGTTCCACCCCGGGGCCCGGCCCCCGCGGGGCGGGACGATCCCGGCGGTGGTCACCCCGCTGCGGGCCAGCAGCCAGGCGGTCACCGAGTTGGAGTTCCACATGTCGTCGGGCACGCACCCGTGGCTGCCGTAGGTGTGGGTGGGCACCTGCGGCACGAGGTCGAGGAGGCACCGGGCGCGCCCGGGGTCGTCGCTCACCCGCGCCGGGCTGTCCACCGCCGAGGTGGCGTCCGGCAGCTCGCCCTGGTGCCAGCGGCGTACCTCGTAGCGGAGGTGCCGGAGCCGACCGGCCCAGGCGGCACCCACCGGGCCCTCGGCCACCACGCCGCGCCGCTCGCCGTGGGGGTCGGGGACCGGGGCCAGTTCGATCACGTACCGTCCCTCGGGGACGAAGACCACCAGCGCCGAATGGTAGAGCTCACCCCGGGGTCGCCGCTGGACGAGCGCCGACCCCAGCTCGTACACCTTCCCCCCGGCCCGGACGGCGGGCGCTCCGGCCCCCAGGGGGATCCAGTAGAGGTCGATCGCCCACCGCCCGGGGTCGCCGCCGGCGGGGTCGTCCGGCGGCGGTCGGGTGCCCATGGGGCCATCAGACCAGGGGGCGCCGCCGGCCACCAGGGCCGTTGGTCCCGGGCCGTCGGTGGGTGACGGGGGCGTCCGGGACGGTTCGACCTCAGCCGGTGACGGGGTGGGTCGGCGTGGTGCCGTTGGCCAGCAGGTTGTCGAAGCCGTCGGGGATGGCGATCAGGCCCGGCGTGGTGCCCTGGACGTCGGTGAGGCCGTACTGCCAGACGATCTGGTCGGTGGTGGGGTCGATCACCACCACCCGGTCGCGGTAGTCGTCGTTGACCATGATGAGCCCGCTGGGGAGCCGCTCGGCCAGCGACGGCATCTTCAGGGCCGGGTCCCCGGTCTGGGCGTCGTAGATCCACCCGACCTGGCCGGCCCGGTTGAACTCGAGGATCCGGCCCTCGGCGGGCGGGTCGTAGTCGGCCATCAGGTAGAGGTCGGCGCCCAGCTGCTGGGGGTCCGACGGGTAGTTCACCGAGGGGAAGTGGGCCGACCACACCATGGTGCCGGTCGGCGTGTACTCGTCGATGTACGACCCGTTGATCTCCGACACCAGGACGTTGCCGTCGGGGAGCGGGGTGTCGCCGTTGGGGTAGGCGAGGGAGACCCCGGGGACGTGGGCGTCGGCGCCGTTGCCGATCTGCCCGGTCACCTGCCCCTGCGGGGAGATGAAGAGGATCCGGTTGTTGGAGGCGTCGGCCACGGTGATGGTCCCCGACTTGAGGAGGTAGGCGTCGTCGGGCTGGTCGAGGTAGCCGGCCGCCGCCCCGGGCTGGCCGGGGTGGCCGTACTGCCAGAGGATCTTCCCCGAGGGGTACCCGATCTCGACGATGGTGTGGTTGTCCTCCTGGTTGGAGATGATCCCCGTCCCCCCCTTGAAGAAGAAGGCGTCGTCGGGGAAGTAGAAGCCCCCGGGCGGGGCCGGCATGGTCGCCGACGGGTACTGCCAGGTGAGGTTGCGGCTGGCGTCGAGGGCGATCAGCCGGTCGTTGCCGCGGTCGGCGATCAGGAGGGTCCCGGCGTACGGCGATCCGGCCGAGGTCGGGCCCGCCGGACCCCCGTACGTGCTCAGCCGGAGGGAGAGCACCGTCTGGAGGGTGCCGGAGGCCACCCCCGCCTGGAGGGTGCCGGACTGGGCGGCGACCTCGCCTCCGACCATGTACCCGATGTCGCCCTTCGGGCCGGCGACGGTGGTGTAGCCGGCGAAGGCGTCGGCCTGGGGCAGCAGGCCGGCGTCGAGGACCTTGCCGGTGGCGGGGACGAAGGCGTCGATCTGGGTGAGGGTGGCCCCGCCGGGCACCTGGCCGCCGGCCACGTAGAGGGTGCCGCCGATGAGGAAGGCGGACGCCCCGTAGAGGGGCTGGGGAAGGTGGCCGACCACGGTGGCCTTGTGGGTGGCCGGGTCGATCATCTGGATGTCGTCGGTGGCGGCGACGGCGGTCCCCGTCGCCTGGATCTGGCCGCCGAAGGCGTAGAGCACGCCGCCGTCGGCCGCCACCGCCGGGTAGCGGACCGGCACCGGCAGGGAGGCCACCGAGGTGAAGTGGGTCCCGTCGGTGGTGGCGAGGACGCCGGGGAGGTAGGTGGTGCCGTCGTACCCGCCCACCACGTACGAGGTGGCGCGGGCGTGGCCGCCCGCCGCGCTCGGGACGGTGACGGTGGCCAGGTCGGAGCGGGGCTGGGGCAGCTGGCCGCTGGACGTGCCGGTGACGGCCGAGGCGGTGGCGAGGGCGGGGGTGGGGATCGACTGGACGGTGGCCACGGTGTCGGGCGAGCCGCCGCCCAGGTCGACGGTGGTGTGCCCGACCGCGATGGCGGCAGCGTCGTGGACCGGTACGGCGAGGGCGCCGGCGGCGGTGATCGCCCCGGTCGGCGGGTCGACGGTGGAGACGGTCGCCACCGAGGTGCCGGCCGAGTTCAGGCCGCCGAGGACGGTCAGCCCCACCCCGTTGGTCACCACCGATGCCCGGGACACCGGGGCCGGCAGCAGCCACGGCTCGACCCCGGCCTCGATGGAGTCGGGCCCGGTGGGCTTCGGGTGGGTGGTGACGGCCACCGACCGGGCCTTGCCCGGCGTGGACGGGCTGCCGCCGGACAGGGCGTAGATCCCGAGCCCCACCAGCACCATCACCACCACCAGCACGGTGAGCCGCCGCCGTCGCAGCTGCTGCTGCCGGGCGCGCCGGGTGCGCCGGTCGGCCAGGGCTTCAGCCACGGTTCCCCCCGCGGTGGTGTCCGGTCGTGCGCATCGGGGGCACAGTCTGGCACCAGGCGGTGCCCGCGCCGCGTCACCCCCGTCGGTGCCGATCAGGTCGGCGCCTCGACGGCCGGTACCGCCTGGCGTCCCTGGACGAGTCCCCGGCGCCGGGCGTCGGCGGCGGCGCCGACCACGGCGACCACGCCGATGGCGCCGCCCAGCAGGCACACGCCGGCCCACCGGTGGCTGGCGTAGATCGACGCCCCCAGCGCCGAGCCCAGCGCCCCCCCGGTGAAGTAGCAGACCATGTACGCCGAGTTGACCCGGCTGCGGGTGTCGGGGGCGAGCCCGTAGATCAGTGACTGGTTGGTGACCTGCAGCCCCTGGACCCCGACGTCGAGGACCAGGATGCCGATGATCAGCAGGACGAGGTCGTGGGCCCCGAACCACAGCAGCGCGAACGAGGCCGCCACGCAGAGGGCGAAGGCCAGGGTGGTGGCCCCGGTGAGCCCCCGGTCGGCCCACCGGCCGGCGATGTTGGCGCACAGGGCCCCGGCCGCCCCCACCAGCCCGAAGAGCCCGATGGTGAGGACGCCGTAGTGGTAGGGCGCCCCGGCCAGCAGGAAGGCCATGGTGGTCCAGAACACGCTGAAGGCGGCGAAGCCCAGGGCGCCGAAGACGGCCCGCCGCTGCAGCAGCCGCTCGGTGACCAGCAGCCGGACGGTGGTGGCCAGCAGGGTGCCGTAGCCGAGCCGGGGACGCTCGGTCTCGGGCGGCAGGACCCGGCCGAGGACGACGGCCATCGCCACCGTGAGGACCGCCGCCATCACGTAGACGACCCGCCAGCTCGAGACGCCGGCCACCAGCCCCGAGACGGTGCGGGCCAGCAGGATGCCGAGGAGCAGCCCGCTCATCACGGTACCGACCACCCGGCCCCGGTACTCGTCGGTGGCCAGCGAGGCGGCCATGGGCACCAGCACCTGGGCCACCACCGACCCGGCCCCGACGATGAGCGCCACGGCGATCAGCACCCCCACGCCGGGGGCGAATGCCGAGGCGAGCAGCCCGGCGGCGGTGACGCCCAGCACCACCGGGACCATCCGGCGGCGGGCCACCAGGTCGCCCAGGGGCACCAGCAGGGCGAGCCCGGCGGCGTAGCCGATCTGGGAGAACGTCACGATGAGCCCGGCGGTGCCGGGACCGGTCCCGAACGACCGCACGATGGTGCCGAGGATGGGCTGGGCGTAGTAGAGGTTGGCCACCGACAGCCCGCAGGCGACGGCGAACACCAGCACCAGGCTCCGGGGGAGCCCCAGGTGCGGCTTGTCGGTGGCTCGTGCGGAACCGGTCACGGTGGCTCTCCCGTCGAATATATGAACGCAACGTACAGTATCATAGTACCTGTACGCACCGTTCATAATCTAGACGAGTGATTCCAAGGGGGCTCCGCTGAGACGGGGTCCGCGTTTGACGCGACGAAGGCGTCCAAGATCGGCGTTGCTCAATCCAACTTCGACCTTGGAGGTCTCGTGGACGCCGATCTGGACACCCTCGCTACGGCACTGTACGTGAAGACCGACGATGCTTTGCGGACCGATCCCGGCTTCGCCCGATGGCGACCGAG
>Ga0209012_1000343_pt1 | contig 67185 bp, 53 predicted proteins | sample RS3BMetagenome_FD_184735 | JGI IMG/M metagenome (GOLD analysis project Ga0209012, IMG submission 184735) | Ferric oxide microbial mat and aquatic microbial communities from Rainbow Spring, Yellowstone National Park, USA - RS3B (SPAdes) (version 3) ... | reverse complement strand
CGACGGCCTCGAAGGACCATAGAGCTACGGCGTCGCAAGGCGACCACCACACCATTTTCAGCCCGGAACGGGCGGCCCGCCAGGGCCAACTTGGCTAGGCGACACATCGCCATGGGAACAGCCACAATCCGCAGCTAGTAGCGTGGCGATCATGTATGGCATCGTCGCCGAATCTGCCGATCGACTCCAGTGGACGCACGTCCCGGACGTCACCCCGGGCCCTGACGACGTGCTGATCAAGGTCAGCGCCGCCGGGGTCAACCGGGCCGACCTCTTGCAGGCCGCCGGCCGGTATCCGCCGCCGCCCGGCGCGAGCGAAGTGCTCGGGATGGAAGTCTCCGGCGTCATCGACACAGTCGGCGACGACGTCCGAGGTTGGGCGCCGGGACAAGAAGTCTGCGCTTTGCTGGCCGGCGGCGGCTACGCCGAATACGTCGCAGCTCCGGCCGGTCAGGTGCTGCCGCATCCGGTCGGCCTCGACCTCGTCGACTCCGCGGGGGTTCCGGAGGTGGCGTGCACCGTCTGGTCGAACCTGGTGATGACGGCACATCTGCACGAGGGTCAACTGCTGCTGATGCACGGCGGCGCCAGCGGCATCGGCACCCACGCCATCCAGATCGCTCGCGCGCTGGGCGCCCGGGTCGCCGTCACCGCCGGCTCGCAGGGCAAGTTGGATTTCTGCCGTGACCTCGGCGCCGAGATCCTGATCAACTATCGCGACGAGGACTTCGTCGCGCGGGTGCACGAGGAGACAGCCGGCCACGGTGCCGACGTCATCTTCGACATCATGGGCGCCTCCTACCTGGACCGGAACATCGACGCGCTGGCCACCGACGGCCGTCTGGTCATCATCGGCATGCAGGGCGGCATCAAGGGTGAACTCAACATCGCCAAGCTACTCGGCAAACGAGCGCAGGTGATCGGCACGACGCTACGCGGGCGGCCGACGACCGGGCCGAACAGCAAAAGCGAGGTCGTCGCAGCGGTGGCGGAGTCGGTGTGGCCGATGATCGCCGACGGGCGTGTTCGCCCGGTGATCGGCGCGCGGCTGCCGATTCAGCAGGCCGGCGAGGCGCACCGATTGCTGTCCGCGGGAGAGGTGACCGGCAAGATCGTGCTGACCCTCTAACCCAGTGACGCCAGGGCGCGTACCAACTGGTCGACCTCGGCAATCGTCGAATAATGCGCCAGTCCCACGGTGACCGCGCCGCCGACGTCGTTGACCCCGATCACATCGAGCACCCGCGAGTTGGCGTTGGAGATCGCCAGAATCCCATTGTCCGCCAACCGTTGCACCACCCGCTCGGCCAGCACGTCGTGCACCGCGAAGCTGACCACCGGAATCCGCGACTCGGGGCGGGCGATCACCACCACCCGCGGCAGCGAGCGCAGCGATCCCATCAGGTACTCGAAGATCCCGTCCAGGTAGGTCGCCGCCGATTGCATTGAGGTAGAAAGCCTTTCGCGCCGAGTCCCGCGGGCCGACTCGTCGAGCGAGGCCAGGTACTCGATGCTTGCGACGAAGCCGCCGAGCAGGCCGAACTGGTGCACGCCGACCTCCAGGCGGCCCGGCCCGGTTGCGTACGGGTTGGTCGCCACCGAGGTGAACGTGTTGATCATCGCTGGGTCGCGGAATACCAACGCGCCCAACGGCGGACCGCCCCAGCTGACGGCGTTGACCGCCACCACGTCGGCGTCGATCTCGTCGATGTCGATCAGCCGGTAGGGCGCCGCAGCGCAATGGTCGACGACGACGAACCCGCCGACGTCGTGCATCAATTTGGTCACCGGCCGCAGGTCGGTGACCGAGCCCAGCGTCCCCGACGCCGAGGTCACCGCAACCAACCGGGTCGACGGCCCGATCAGGCCCTCCCACTGCCAGGACGGCAGGTCGCCGGTCTCGATGTCGACCTCGGCCCACTTGACCTTGGCGCCGAACCGGTTCGCCGCACGCAGCCAGGGCGCGATGTTGGCCTCGTCGTCGAGGCGGGTGACCACCATCTCGTAGCCCAGGCCGGCGCGGGTCGACGATGCGTCCGCCAGCGACGCCAGCAACACCGCACGGTCGGCACCCAGCACCACGCCGCGGGGGTCGCCGTTGACCAGGTCTGCTGCCGCCTGGCGGGCCGCGTCGAGCACGGCCATGCTGCGTTTGGCCGACGGGTGCGGGCCGGCGGTGCTGGGAAAGGACCCGCGGAAGGCCGTCGAAACGGTGGTCGCCACCGAGTCGGGAATCAGCATTCCGGACGGGGCATCAAAATGCACCCAACCGTCCCCGAGCGACGGGTGCAACCCGCGCACTCGGGCGACGTCGTATGCCATAGCAGCCACCTTAGAGCCATGCACAATAAGAGGAACCGTGACGCCTACCGGGAACCCGGACACGTCCCCGCCGTCCCGAGCCAGGTCCCCCGGACCGCAATAATAGTCGCGTGGGGCTGTGCTTCGGAACGCTGATCGCCTTGTTTGTGCTGATCGTCCCAGGGGCCATCGTCGGAAGAATCGCTCAGCTGACATGGCCGATCGCCATCGCAGTGGGCCCGGCACTGACCTACGGCGTGGTCGCGCTGGCGATCATCCCGTTCGGCGCCATCGGAATCCCGTGGAACGGGTGGACAGCACTCGCCGCACTCGGCGCGGTGTGCGTCGTGACGATCGGTGTGCAGCCGTTGGCGGCCCGCTACCGGGACCAGGCGGCTCAAGCGCGGGGTATCAGCCGCAGGCAGGCGTTGACGGTGGCTGCCGGGGTAGTGCTGGGCGGGTTGCTGATCATGTGGGCGGCCTACCGCGGCCTGACCCACTGGCAGTCGATCCCCAGCACGTGGGACGCGGTCTGGCACGCCAACACGGTCCGCTTCATCCTCGACACCGGTCAGGCGTCGTCGACCCACATGGGCGAGCTGCGCAATGTCGAGACCCACCAGCCGCTGTACTACCCGTCGGTGTTTCACGCGCTGACCGCGGTCTACTGCCAACTGACCGGCGCCGCCCCGACGACCGGCTACACGGTCAGCGCGGTAGCGGCGGCGGTCTGGCTGTTCCCCACCAGCGCCGCGATGCTGACCTGGCAGCTGGCCCGCCCCCGCACCCGGTATGCCGCGGGCCTGGCCGCGACGGCGGCGGCGCTGTCCGCGTCGTTCACCTCGGTGCCCTACGTAGAGTTCGGCACCGCGGCGATGCCGAACCTGGCGGCCTACGGCGTCGCGGTGCCGACGTTCGTTCTGGTCGTCTCGACACTGGGCCATCGCGACCGCATCCCGGCGGCGGTGCTGGCGCTGGTCGGCGTCTTCTCGGTGCATCTGACCGGGGGCTTCGTGGTGATCCTGTTCGTGACGGCCTGGTGGCTGATGGACGGGTGGTGGCATCCGGTGCGCGGGCGAGTCGCCGATGTGCTGACGCTGGCCGCCGCGGGGGTGCCCGCCCTGCTGATCTTGGCCCCGCAGTTCCTCGGGGTGGCCCAGCAGGCCGACATCATCGCCGGGCACGCGTTCCCCAGCTTCAAGACCGTCAAGCAGGGCGTTATCGACGCGCTGATGCTGCACACCCGCCACCTCAACGACTTCCCCATCCAGTACGGCCTGGTGGCGTTGAGCGCCATCGGCGGGGCGATCCTGTTGTCCAAGAAAATCTGGTGGCCGCCGGTCCTCTGGCTGGTGCTCACCGTGGCGACGATCTATTCCGGTGCGCCGTTTCACAACCCGCTGGGCACAGCGATCGAGCAGTTCAGCCAGTTCTTCTACAACGACCCCCGCCGACTCTCCGCGGTGGTGACCATGCTGGTGACCCCGATGGCTGCGGTCGCGCTGTTCACGCTGGTGGTCGGGGCGGTGGTCCTGGTCAAGCGTGTCGTCAAACTGCCTGACGCCGTCTGGGTTTCGGTCGTCGTGGCAGTGCTGACACTGACCAACGTGCTCACCGCGCGGCACTACCTGTTTCGGCATCTGGTGTTGTTCGGCGACAAGTACGACTCGGTGATCATCAACCAGCACGACCTCGAGGCGATGGCCCACCTGGCCGCGCTGCCGGGCGCGCGGACCACCCTGATCGGCAATTCCAACGTCGACGGCACCGCGTGGATGTACGCGGTCGCCGACCTGCACCCGCTGTGGACGCACTACGACTTCCCGCAGCAGACCGGCCCCGGCTACTACCGGTACATCTTCTGGGCGTACGCCGACGCCGACGCGCTGCCGGGGGTGTCCGCAGACAAGCGGGCGTTGGTGCCCGAAGCGATCAAGGCGCTCAACATCCGCTACATCATGACCAGCGCGCCCACGGTTCGGGGGTTCAAGGTGCCCGACGGACTAGTGTCGATAGACCATTCGAAGTGGTGGAGGAAGATTTACGACGGCGGTGACGCCTGGATCTACGAATGGCTGGGTCCTCAGCGCACACCTACTACTGCCAAAGGTGACAAGCATTGAGTAATGACGACGGCATCGAGGTCATCGGCGGCGTCGACCCCCGGCTGATGGCGATGGCGCAAGACTCCGACGAAGACCTGGATGACCGATCGATCACCGACCTGGTCGAGCAACCCGCCAAGGTGATGCGGATCGGCACGATGATCAAGCAGCTCCTCGAGGAGGTGCGCGAGCAACGTGGCTTGCCCCCGGGCGCCGCCGGCCTGCACAGATCCGGTTCTGGCACTGGGCAATACCTGTAGGCAACCGGTGACACCGACTGGTCCACACATCGAAACCCGCGGCGCGTGGGTCGAGTTTCCGATCTTCGACGCCAAGTCGCGCTCGCTGAAGAAGACGTTCCTGGGCGGCTCGATCGGGCGCAATGCGTCCAACGTGGTGGTCATCGAGGCGCTGCGGGACATCACCATGTCGCTGGAACTCGGCGATCGGGTCGGACTCGTCGGGCATAACGGTGCCGGGAAATCGACTCTGCTGCGCCTACTTTCGGGGATATACGAGCCGACCCGCGGCTCGGCGATCATCCGCGGCCGGGTGGCGCCGGTGTTCGACCTCGGCGTCGGGATGGACCCGGAGATCTCCGGCTACGAGAACATCATCATCCGCGGGCTGTTCCTCGGGCAGACCCGCAAGCAGATGCTGGCCAAGGTCGACGAGATCGCCGACTTCACCGAACTCGGCGACTACCTGTCGATGCCGCTGCGGACCTACTCCACCGGTATGCGGGTGCGCTTGGCGATGGGTGTGGTCACCAGCATCGACCCGGAGATCCTGCTGCTCGACGAGGGTATCGGTGCCGTCGACGCCGACTTCCTGAAGAAGGCGCAGACGCGGCTGCAGAAGCTGGTCGAGCGGTCCGGAATCCTGGTGTTCGCAAGCCATTCCAACGAATTTCTGGCTCGGCTGTGCAAGACGGCGATGTGGATCGACCACGGCGTCATCAAGCTCACCGGCGGCATCGAAGACGTGGTGCGGGCCTACGAGGGCGAAGACGCGGCTAGGCACGTGCGTCAGGTGCTGACCGAAACGGTATCGCCTCGTGAGTGAGATGGTGTGCGCCGTCGTGGTGACGCATCGGCGCCCCGACCTGCTGGCCACGTCGCTGGATGTGCTGAGTACCCAGAGCCGGCCGCTGGATCAGTTGATCGTGGTCGACAACGACGCAGACGACCGGGTTCGCGACCTGGTAGCAGGTCAACCCGTCCCGACGACATATCTGCCGTCGCACCGAAACCTCGGCGGCGCAGGCGGTTTCGCGCTCGGCATCTTGCAGGCGCTGGCACTGGGCGCGGACTGGGTGTGGCTGGCCGACGACGACGGTCACCCGCAGGACAGCGAGGTGCTGGCCACCCTGTTGGCCTGCGCGGACACGCATCGACTGGCCGAGGTGTCGCCGATGGTGTGCAACGCCGACGACCCGGAGAAGCTGGCGTTCCCGTTGCGCCGCGGCCTGGTCTGGCGGCGGCTGGTCAGCGAACTGCGCACCGACTGTGGTGATCGCCAGCGCGGCGAAGCCGGGCGCAGCGGGTCGCCACCAGATCCTGCCGGCCAGGACCTGCTGCCAGGCATCGCGTCACTGTTCAACGGCGCGCTGTTTCGGGCGTCGGCGTTCGAGGCGATCGGGGTGCCCGACCTTCGACTGTTCGTCCGCGGCGACGAGGTGGAGATGCATCGTCGGCTGGTCCGCTCCGGGCTGGCGTTCGGCACCTGTCTGGACACGGCCTACCTGCATCCGTGCGGCTCGGCGGAGTTCAAGCCGATCCTGGCGGGGCGGATGCATGCCCAATATCCCGACGACGCCACCAAGCGCTACTTCACCTACCGCAACCGGGGTTACCTGATGGCACAGCCCGGTCTGCGCAAACTGCTCGTCCAGGAATGGCTGCGGTTCGGCTGGTTCTTCCTGATCTCCCGTCGCGACCCCAAAGGTCTGCTGGAGTGGCTGCGGCTGCGCCGGCTGGGCCGCCGGGAACAGTTCGAAAGGCGCTCATGACCGTCATCGATATCGCGGCGCAGTCCAAGACGATGACCCGGGCCTGGGGCGACCTGGTCGACGGGTACCGCCGCCGCGAGCTGTGGCTGCACCTCGGCTGGCAGGACATCAAGCAGCGCTACCGCCGCTCGGTGCTCGGGCCGTTCTGGATCACCATCGCCACCGGGACCACCGCCGTCGCGATGGGCGGCCTGTATTCCAAGCTGTTCCACCTGCAGCTCTCGGTGCACCTGCCCTACGTCACGCTCGGCCTGATCATCTGGAACCTGATCAACGCCTCGATCCTGGAAGGTGCCGAAGTCTTCGTCGCCAACGAGGGGTTGATCAAGCAACTCCCGACGCCGCTGAGCGTGCACGTCTACCGGCTGGTGTGGCGGCAGATGATCCTGTTCGCGCACAACATCGTCATCTATCTGGTCATCGCGATCATCTTTCCCAAGTCGTGGTCGTGGGCAGACCTGGCGGTGATCCCGGCGTTGGGACTGATCGTGCTGAACTGCGTGTGGGTGTCGCTGTGCTTCGGCATCCTGGCCACCCGGTTCCGCGACATCGGCCCGCTGCTGTTCTCCGTCGTCCAGCTGCTGTTCTTCATGACGCCGATCATCTGGAACGACGACACGCTGCGCCAGCAGGGCGCCGGGCAGTGGGCGAAGATCGTCGAGCTCAACCCGCTGCTGCACTACCTGGACATCGTGCGCGCGCCGCTGCTGGGTGCCCATCAGGAGCTGCGGCACTGGGCCGTGGTGATCGGGCTGACCGTGCTGGGCTGGCTGGTGGCGGCGTTCGCCATGCGCCAGTACCGCGCGCGGGTGGCCTACTGGGTCTAGCTGCCGGGCCGGTTGCCCTGATCTCGCCGCGGGTATCCGAACGCGGGAGCAAAGGAGGCTTGCCATGAGTGCGAGCAACAGGGTCAGAAACAAGCTGCAGAAGGTCGGCGGCAGAGCGAAGGAAACCATTGGGCGCGTAACCGGAAACCGCAGGCTGCAAAATCGCGGCGTGCGTGATCAGGTCACGTCCGACGTGAAGAACGTCGGCGAACGTGTCAAGGACACGTTCGGTGGCCGGCGGGGGCGCCGCCGCCGTCGAATCTGACGGTCGGACCGTCCGCGGGGCAAAAGCCAGCCGTAGACTTTCCGCCGATGGCTGAGATCGCGGTGAACCCCCCGCTGCCGCTGAAGACGCAGGCGTGGCGGTTCATCGTCACCGGCGGACTGTCGGCGATCGTCGACTTCGGGCTGTATGTGTTGCTGCTCCATGCGGGCCTGCAGGTCAACGTCGCCAAGTCGCTCAGCTTCGTCGCCGGCACCACCACGGCCTACCTGATCAACCGGCGCTGGACATTCCAGGCGCCACCCAGCCGGGCCCGGTTCATTGCCGTCTGCGTGCTGTACGCGCTCACCTACTGCGTGCAGGTCGGCATCAACTATGTCTTCTACCTGCAGTTCGCCCACGAGCCGTGGCGGGTGCCGGCCGCGTTCGTGATCGCCCAAGGCACCGCGACGGTGATCAACTTCGTCGTGCAGCGATCGGTGATCTTCCGGCTGCGCTAACCAGTGCGTGCGGGCGGGTACCCTTTCTGACGATGTTGAGCAGCGACATTCCGACCACCAGAACCCCGCTGATGGGCTTTGGCCGCACCGCGCCGTCGGTGGCGGAGGTGTTGTCGACCCCGGACGCCGAGCTGATCGCCAAGGCGGTCGGCCAGGTCGCTAGCGCGGGCGGGCAGCAGAACAGCAGAGGCGTGATCGCCCGCGGGCTGGGCCGTTCCTACGGCGACAACGCCCAGAACGGCGGCGGCCTGGTGATCGACATGACGCCGCTGAACAAGATCCATTCGATCGACTCCGACACCCGCCTGGCCGAAGTGGACGCGGGCGTCAGCCTCGACCAGTTGATGAAGGCGGCGCTGCCGTTCGGGCTGTGGGTCCCGGTGCTGCCCGGCACCCGGCAGGTCACCGTCGGCGGGGCGATCGCCTGCGACATCCACGGCAAGAACCACCACAGCGCGGGCAGCTTCGGCAACCACGTGGTGTCGATGGATCTGCTGACCGCCGACGGCCAGATCCGCCACCTCACGCCCGATGGTGCGGAGGCCGAGCTGTTCTGGGCCACCGTCGGCGGCAACGGGCTGACCGGCATCGTGCTGCGGGCCGTCATCGCGATGACGGCGACCGAGACGGCGTACTTCATCGCCGACGGGATTGCCACTCATGATCTGGACGAGACGGTCGCGGCGCACTTGGACGGCACCGAGGCCAACTACACCTACTCCAGCGCCTGGTTCGACCTGATCAACCCGCCCCCCAAACTCGGCCGGGCGTCGATCAGCCGGGGCAGCCTGGCCAAGCTTGATCAGCTACCGGCGAAACTGGCCAAGAATCCGCTGAAATTCGATGCACCGCAACTGCTCACGGTACCGAACATCTTTCCGGTCAGCGCGATGAACAAGCTGTCGTTCATGGCGATCGGCGAGGTGTACTACCGGCTGGGCGGAAACTACACCGGCAAGATCCAGAATCTGTCGCAGTTCTACCACATGCTCGACCTGGTCAGTGGCTGGAACAATGCCTACGGCCCAACGGGTTTCGCCCAACACCAGTTCCTGGTGCCGCCGGATGCTCTTGACGAGTTCAAGACCATAATCCGGTGGATCCAGACCCAGGGCCATTATTCTGCGCTGAACGTCTTCAAGCTGTTCGGTCCGGGTAACAAAGCTCCGTTGAGCTTCCCGATGGCCGGCTGGAACGTGGCGATGGACTTCCCGAACAAGCCCGGCGTCAACGAGTTCCTCAACGAACTCGACAGCCGGGTGATGGAATTCGGCGGCCGGGTCTACACCGCCAAGGACTCGCGGGTCAGTGCCGACAACTTCCACGCCATGTATCCCCGCATCGACGAATGGATTGCGGTGCGCCGCAAAGTCGATCCGGCCGGAGTCTTCGTCTCGGACATGGCCCGACGTTTGGAGCTGCTGTAAATGGTGCTTGACGCCGTAGGAAATCCGCAGACGATCCTGCTACTGGGCGGCACGTCAGAGATCGGGCTGGCGATCTGCGAACGTTACCTGCGCAACGCGCATGCGCGGATCGTGCTGGCCGATCTTCCCGGCCATCCAGGTAAGGACAAAGCCGTCGCGCAACTGAAGGCGGCCGGGGCCAAGTCGGTCGAGTGGATCGACTTCGACGGCGTCGACACCGCCAGTCATCCCGCAGTCATCGACGCCGCTTTCAATGCCGGCGGCGGCCCCAGCGACATCGACGTCGCGATCGTCGCGTTCGGGTTGCTCGGCAATGCCGAGGAGCTGTGGCAGAACCAGCTCAAGGCAGTGCAGATCGCCCAGATCAACTACACGGCAGCGGTTTCCGTCGGCGTGCTGCTGGGCGAGAAGATGCGCGCACAGGGCTTCGGGCAGATCATCGCCATGAGCTCAGTGGCCGGCGAGCGGGTCCGCCGGTCCAATTTCGTCTATGGCTCCACCAAGGCCGGCCTGGACGGCTTCTACCTCGGGCTTGGAGAAGCGTTGCGGCCCAGCGGTGTTCGCGTGCTGGTGATCCGGCCCGGCCAGGTTCGCACCACCACCACACTGGAGCACTGGAAGTCGACCGGCGCCAAGGAGGCGCCGTTCACCGTCGACAAGGATTACGTCGCCGAGCTTGCGGTCACCTCGGCCGCTAAAGGCAAGGAGCTCGTCTGGGCACCCGGCCCGGTCCGCTATCTGATGACGGTGTTGCGGCACATTCCGCGGCCGATCTTCCGTAAGTTGCCCCTCTAGATGCGCAACGCGCTGGCCACCGTCGGCCACCTGGTGATCGCGGTCGCGATCGCCGCGGCGGTGTCGGTGGTGTCGCTGACCGCGATCGGCCGAGTGCAGTGGCCGGCGTACCCGTCGTCGAATCAACTGCACGCGCTGACGACCGTCGGACAGGTCGGCTGCCTGGCCGGATTGCTCTGTGCCGGTTGGGTTTCGCGACGCGGCCAACGGGTGCCGGCGCAGCTGTTGGCGACGGTCCTCCTGTCGGCGTTCGCGGTGGTGACGCTCGGCATGCCGCTGGGCGCCACCAAGCTCTACCTGTTCGGGATCTCCGTCGACCAGCAGTTCCGCACCGAATACCTGACCCGGTTCACCGACAGCCCGACGCTGCATGACATGACGTACACCGGGCTGCCGCCGTTCTACCCGCCGGGCTGGTTCTGGGTCGGCGGGCGGGTTGCCGCGCTGACCGGCACGCCCGGCTGGGAGACGTTCAAGCCGTGGGCGATCACCTCGATCGCGATCGCGATCGCGATGGCGTTGGTGTTGTGGTCGCGGATGATCCGCTTCGAATACGCGGTGCTCGTCACGACCGCGACCGCCGCGGTGACGCTGGCCTACAGCTCGCCGGAGCCGTACTCGGCGATGCTCACCGTGCTGCTGCCGCCGGTGCTGATCCTGGCCTGGTCGGGCCTGCGCGCTGCCGAGCGTCACGCCAGCGTAGCACCGGGCGGCGAGAGCCACGCTGGCGTGACGCTCGGCGCGACCCGCGGCGGCGGTTGGGCCGCGGTGATCGGCGCCGGAATCTTTCTCGGCATCGCGGCGACCTGCTACACCCTGCTAACCGCCTACAGCGCCTTCACCATGGGGCTGATGGCGTTGACGCTGGCGGTTGCGCGCCGGGGCGACGGACTCAAGGCCGCGCTAGACCCACTGGTGCGACTGGCCGTCATCGGCGCGATCGCGGCGGCCATCGCATCGATCACCTGGCTGCCGTTCCTGCTGCAAACGGCCCACCATCCGGTCAGCAATACCGGCAGCGCCTTTCACTACCTGCCGGCCGACGGCGCCGAGCTGACCTTCCCGATGCTGAAGTTCACCCTGCTCGGCGCGCTGTGTCTGCTCGGCACGATGTGGCTGGTCGTGCGGGCACGGGGGTCGGTGCGCGCGGGCGGCCTGGCGATCGGTGTACTCGCGGTATACGCGTGGTCGATGCTGTCGATGCTGGCGACGCTGGCCCGGACCACGCTGCTGTCCTTCCGGCTGCAGCCCACCCTGACGGTGTTGCTGGCGACCGCCGGCGTGTTCGGCTTCGTCGAGGCCACCACTGCGCTGGCCGTCCGAGGCCGCGAGCGTGCCTGGGGCCGGGCCATGCTGCCAGTGGCCGCGGCGATCGGCCTGGCCGGGGCAATCGCGTTCAGCCAAGACATTCCTGACGTACTACGGCCCGACCTGACCATCGCCTACACCGACACCGACGGGCACGGCCAGCGCGGCGACCGCCGTCCGCCCGCCTCGGAGAAGTTCTACGGCCAGATCGACACCGCGATCACCCAGAAGACCGGCAAGCCACGCGACCAGACGGTCGTGCTGACCGCCGACTACAGCTTCCTGTCCTACTACCCCTACTACGGCTTCCAAAGCCTGACGTCGCACTACGCCAACCCGTTGGCCCAGTTCGACAAGCGCGCCGCCGCGATCAAGGACTGGGCCAAGCTCAAGACCGCCGACCCGTTCATCCACGCGCTGGACACGCTGCCGTGGGCGCCGCCGACGGTGTTCCTGATGCGGCACGGCGGCTCGGCCGGTGCTGCGTCGGTGACCGGGGGCAGCAGCTACACCCTGCGGCTGGCCGAGGACGTCTACCCCAACCAGCCCAACGTGCGCCGCTACACCGTGGAACTCAATGCCGCGATCTTCGCCGACCCGCGGTTCAGCGTGACTACGATCGGCCCGTTCGTGTTGGCCGTTCGCAAACCCTGATGGCTACCAGGGCGGCGCAGCGGCGGCAATTAGCATCTAGCACCGTGGGAGACACGGACAGCAGCTATCGGGTCGCCCGCCTAGTCGCCGTCGTCGCCGGTCTGCTGGGCAGCCTGCTGGCCGTCGCGACGCCGCTGCTACCGGTCAGACAGACCACCGCCCAACTGAACTGGCCGCAGAACGGCGTGCTGGGCAGTGTCGAGGCCCCGCTGATCGGCTACGTCGCCACCGAGCTCAACATCAGCATCCCGTGCCAGGCGGCCGCCGGCCTGTCCGGTCCGGGCAAGACCGTGCTGCTGTCGACGGTCCCCAAGCAGGCACCCAAGGCGGTCGACCGCGGACTACTGATCGAGCGGGCCAACGACGACCTGGTGCTGGTCCTGCGCAACGTGCCGCTGGTGGTCGCGCCGCTGAGTCAGGTGCTGAGCAGCGACTGCCAGAAGCTGGTCTTCACCGCGCACGCCGACCGGGTCGTCGGCGAGTTCGTCGGGCTGACACAGGGTCCCACCGCCGAGCATCCCGGCGCGGCATTGCGCGGCGAGCGCAGCGGCTACGACTTCCGGCCGCAGATCGTCGGAGTCTTCACCGACCTGAGCGGACCTGCCCCGCCGGGCTTGACGTTCTCCGCCACCATCGACACCCGCTACAGCAGTTCGCCGACGCCGTTGAAGATGGCCGCGATGGCGCTCGGAGTGGCGCTCACCCTCGCCGCGCTGATCGCGCTGCACGTCCTGGACACCTCCGACGGCACCCGCCACCGCCGCTTCCTGCCGCCCCGCTGGTGGTCGCTGAGCGGGCTGGACTGCCTGGTCACGCTGGTGCTGGTGTGGTGGCACTTCGTCGGCGCCAACACCGCCGACGACGGCTACATCCTGACCATGGCCCGGGTGTCCGAGCACGCCGGATACATGGCCAACTACTACCGCTGGCTCGGCACGCCGGAGGCCCCGTTCGGCTGGTACTACGACCTGCTGGCGTTATGGGCGCACGTCACCACCGCAAGCATCTGGATGCGGCTGCCCACCCTGCTGATGTCGCTGGCCTGCTGGTGGGTGATCAGCCGGGAAGTCATCCCGCGGCTGGGCCATGCCGTCAAGACCTCGCGAGCGGCGGCATGGACGGCGGCGGGCACCTTCCTGGCGGTGTGGCTGCCACTGGACAACGGTCTGCGGCCGGAGCCGATCATCGCGGTCGGCATCCTGCTGACCTGGTGTTCGGTCGAGCGCGCGGTGGCCACCAGTCGGCTGCTGCCGGTGGCTGCGGCCTGCATCATCGGCGCGCTGACGCTGTTCTCCGGGCCGACCGGCATCGCGTCGATCGGTGCCCTGCTGGTCGCGATCGGCCCGCTGCGCACCATCATTGCGCGCCGGTCGCGGCGGTTCGGTGTGCTACCGCTGCTGGCGCCGATCGTCGCCGCGATCACCGTCAACGTGATCCTGATCTTCCGCGACCAGACACTGGCCGGCGAGTTGCAGGCGACCTCGCTCAAGCGCGCGCTCGGGCCGAGCCTGAGTTGGTTCGACGAGCACATCCGTTACGAGCGGCTGTTCATGGCCAGCCCGGACGGGTCGGTCGCCCGACGGTTCGCATTGCTGGTGCTGCTGGTCGCGCTCGCGGTGTCGATCGCAATGACGTTGCGCAAGGGCCGAATTCCGGGCACCGCCGCCGGGCCGAGCCGTCGCATCATCGGGATCACGGTGATTTCGTTCATCGCGATGATGTTCACGCCCACCAAGTGGACGCACCATTTCGGGGTGTTCGCCGGGCTGGCGGGTTCGTTGGCCGCGTTGGCCGCGGTGGCGGTGACTGCGACGGCGATGCGCTCGCGACGCAACCGGACACTGTTTGCCTCGATCGTGTTGTTCGTCGTGGCACTGTCGTTCGCCAGCGTCAACGGCTGGTGGTACGTTTCAAACTTCGGCGTGCCGTGGTCGAATGCGTTCCCGCAGTGGCACTTCGGGTTCACCACCGGCCTGCTGGGGCTCAGTGTTCTTGCCGCGCTGGTGGCGGCCTGGTTGCACTTCGTCAGGAGCGACGCCGACGCCGACCCGCCCCGCGATTCGCGGTGGGGTCGAATCATTCGTTCCCCGTTGGCAATTGCGGCGTGGGCGGTGGTCTTCTTCCAGGTGCTCGCACTGACACTGGGCATGACCGACCAGTACCCGGCGTGGTCGGTGGGCCGCTCCAACCTGCAAGCACTGACCGGGAAGACCTGCGGCCTGGCCACCGACGTCCTCGTCGAGCAGGACCCGAACGTCGGAATGCTCAAGCCGGTCTCCGGTAACGAGAAAGAGGCGCTGGCAGACGGTTTCAGCGAGGGCTTCGACGCCAACGGCATTCCCGCTTCGGTGTCGGCCGACCCGGTGATGGAACGTCCCGGCGACCGCAGCTTCGTCAGCGACGACGGGAACGTCACCAGCGGTGAAGCCGGCAACGAGGGCGGCACGACGGCCGCGCCCGGCATCAACGGCTCACGCGCGCGGCTGCCCTACGGTCTCGATCCGGCACGCACCCCGGTGCTGGGCAGCTGGCGACCTGGCGTCCAGGTGCCGGCCCGGCTGCGGTCGGCCTGGTACAAGCTGCCTCCCCGCAGCGAGTCCGGACCGCTGCTGGTGGTGTCGGCGGCGGGCCGGTTCAACTACGGCGAGGTCGACATCCAGTGGGCCGACGACAAACAGGCCGCCGCCAACAAGCCGGGTGGCTCGACCGGACTCTTCGACGTCGGTGCGGCACCGGCGTGGCGCAACCTGCGGGTCCCGCTGTCCGCGCTACCCGCGGACGCCACCCAGGTGCGAGTCGTGGTCAACGACGAAGATTTGGCGCCGATGCACTGGATCGCCGTCACCCCGCCGCGGATCCCACGGCTGCGCACGCTGCAGGACGTGGTCGGCTCGTCGGACCCGGTGCTGCTGGACTGGCTGGTCGGCTTGGCGTTCCCGTGCCAGCGACCGTTCGGCCACCAGAACGGCGTGGACGAGGTGCCGAAGTGGCGGATACTGCCCGACCGGTTCGGCGCCGAGGCCAACTCGCCGGTGATGGACAAAAACGGCGGCGGCCCGCTCGGCGTCACCGAATTGCTGGTGCGCGCGAGCACGGTGGCGACGTATCTGAAGGACGACTGGTCCCGCGATTGGGGCACGCTGCAACGGTTGTCGCCGTACTACCCCGACGCCGAACCGGCTGAACTCGACCTTGGTACCGCGACCCGCAGCGGCCTGTGGAGCCCCGCTCCGCTACGACGCGGTTAGCAGGTGCTTTCGCTCGCCTTCGGTCAGTAGCCGGCTTGCCCGCGCCCTGCGCGGAAAGCGGTGAAGCAGGCGGTCAGCGCGACAAGCGCGAAGACCGCGAATGCCCACCGGGCGGCCGCAGCTCCACCGCCGTCGACGAGGTTCACCACGACGCCGGCCAAGCCGGCGCCGAACGCACCGAAAACCAGCTGCACCGAGTTGATCGCCGTCGCGGCGGCACCGCCCTCAGCGGGATCGTCGACATCACTCATCGCCCAGGCCGACAAATGCGGCCACGCGGCGCCGATACCCACCCCGACGGCCAGCAGCGCGACCGCGCACACCACGACGACCCCTGCCGTCGCCCCCTGCACGTGGGCCAGGCCGGCCACCGCCAGGCCACCGGCCATCAGCACCGGCGCGGAGATCACCACGGTCACGATCGTGCGCGCCCTGTTCAGTGAGCCGCTGCCGAACCCGCTGATCGTCCAGCCCAGCGACAACGCCGCGCCCAGCAGACCGGCCACGATCGGCCCGAGGTGCGCCAGCCGCTGGCCGAACAACGGCACGTAGAGATCGACTTTGGTCGCGGCGACCAACAGCCCCAGCGTCAAGTAGACCCATTTCAGCGGGCCGAAGCCGTACACACTGGCGGGTAGCACCGCGGTATCCATCCGGCGGTCGACCACCAGGAATGCGCCGACCAGCAGGGCGCCGAGGATCAGCAAACCCGCGGTCGCGAGGGTGTTGTGCGGCACCGATGCGACGCTGACCGCCAGCGCAGCGGCGCCCAGCAGCACCACGGACGGGATCGGAATGCGGGCCGAGTCGCGGTCGGGGGGCTGCTCCGAGCCATCCGTCGTGAGCAAGCCCGGCACCAGGACGCCCATCCCCACGCTGAGGACGGCCAACAAGCCGAAGGCCCAGCGCCAGGCTCCGAACTGCGCGAACAATCCCCCTACGGCAGGGCCGATCAAAGCGCCGATGCCCCACGTCGAGGCCGCCAACGCCGAACCCCGACTCCACAACCGGCGGGGTAGCACCGCGTTGATCACCGCAAAGCTCAGGCCGCAGAGCAGGCCGCCCGCCAGCCCCTGGAAGAAGCGACCGACCAGCAGGACGTCCATGGTGGGGGCGACAGTGCAGACCACGCTGCCGGCGGCCAGGACCGCGAAACCCGCCATGAAAGAAAGACACGCACCGATGCGATGCAGCAGGGCATTGACCGTCGCCGCAGCGACCACCGACCCGACGAGGTACAGCGTCGTCACCCACGCATAGATGCGTTCGCCGCCGATCTCGTTGATCGCGCTGGGCAGCATGCTGATCGTCAGGAACTCGTTGGTGGAGTAAAGCACCACGCTCCCGGCGACCACAGCGGTCGTTCGCGAATAGGGTGAAGTCCACAACTCACGCCAATGGCCGGTGGCAGATTCCAGTTCCTGCGTTGAATTCACCACCGCTGACCCACTAAACCATCTTTCGTTCGGGTAGTCGAGCGCCCGCCGAGGCGCGCAGACCCTCTTGACGCGCGGAAAACCCGCCTATCGGGCGCACTGACCTGCACCGTCACTGGTCGGCCTGACATTGATTCGATTGGTGTCGAGGAGACATGTTCTGATGCCCCACTGCTGCTGGGGCCAAACCGCAAATGGACGTCGGATTCGTGCTCAATTCCCGACGGGACTCGCCGTGCCGCCGACCTCACGGGACGGCCTTGGGAGAACCCACGGCGAGGATTGCATGACCCCCGGCGCCCGTCGCATACCATCGTGCCTCGTGCCCCCCGACGACACTGAGCGATCGACGCATCGGCTGGCCCGGCTGATTGCCGTCGTCGCGGGGATCGCCGGCACGCTACTCTGCGCGGCGGTTCCGTTGCTGCCGGTCACACAGACGACAGCCACCATCCTCTGGCCGCAAGGCCTCCACGACGGCCACGTCACCGACATCACCGCGCCGCTGGTATCCGGGGCGCCGCGTGCGCTGGACATCTCCGTTCCGTGCGCTGCGATCGCGACGCTGCCCGCCGCGGGCGGCCTGGTGGTGTCGACACTGCCGGTCAACGGTTTCGAGGCCGGCAAGAGCGGGCTGTTCGTGCGGGCCGGCAAGGACTCCGTCGTCGTCGCGTTCCGTGACACGGTCGCTGCGGCCGCGCCGCGCTCGGCGATAGCCGCCGGCGCCTGCAGCACGCTGCACCTCTGGGCGAACGCCGGCGGCGCCTTCGCGGACTTCGTCGGGATACCCGGCGCGACCGGCGCGCTGGCGCCGGAGAAGAAGCCGGCGGTCGGCGGGATCTTCACCGACCTGACCGTGCCCGCCCAGCCGGGGTTGTCGGCGCGCATCGACGTCGACACCCGGTTCATCGTCTCGCCGACGGCGCTGAAATCGGCGGTGATGGCCCTGGGTGTACTGGCCGTGCTGGCCTCGCTGGTGGCGTTGGCAGTCCTGGACCGGCGATCCGGGCGAAGGCCGCCGCGGCCCTGGCCTCGGTGGGACGGCGCTGGGGTCACCACCTTGTTGTTGGTCGAAACCAGCGTGATCGGCACGCTGCTGACGTGGCATGCCATCGGCGCGACCTCGTCGGACGACGGCTACAACCTCACCATGGCCCGGGTCGCCGGCAAGGCCGGCTACGTGGCCAACTACTACCGCTACTTCGGCGCCTCCGAGGCACCGTTCGACTGGTACCAGTCGATGCTGGCCCAGCTCGCCTCGGTGAGCACCGCCGGGGTGTGGATGCGGCTGCCTGCCACGCTGGCCGCGATCGGCACTTGGCTGCTCATCAGCCGCCACATGCTGCGACGGCTGGGGCCCGGCCGGGGCGGGCTGGGCCGCAACCGGGTGGCGGTCTGGACGGCGGGCGCAGTGTTTCTGGCGGCCTGGCTGCCGTTCAACAACGGACTGCGGCCCGAACCGCTCATCGCCCTCGGCGTGGTGGCCACCTGGGTGTTGGCCGAAACCGCGATCGCCAGCCGACAGCTGGTTCCCGCCGCGATGGCGATCATCGTCGCGACGCTGACCGCGACGCTGGCACCACAGGGCCTGATCGCCGTCGCCGCTCTGCTGGCCGCCGCCCGACCGATTGCGCGGATCATCACCCGACGCAGGGCAACTGACGGCCTGTTGGCGCCGTTGGCGGCACTGACCGCGTCGCTGTCGCTGATCATCGTCGTGGTGTTCCGGTCGCAGACGCTGGCGACCGTGGCCGAGGCGGCGCGGATCAAGTACAAGGTCGGCCCGACGATCGCCTGGTACCAGGAGTTCCTGCGCTATTACTTCCTCACGGTGGAGAGCAACGCCGAAGGTTCGATGACGCGGCGCTTCGCGGTGCTGATCATGTTGCTGTGCCTGTTCGGCGTGCTGGTCATCCTGCTGCGGCGCGGCACGGTGCCCGGCGTGGCGAGCGGACCGGCGTGGCGGTTGATCGGCACGACCGCCATCGGCCTGCTGCTGCTGCACGCCACCCCGACGAAGTGGGCGATCCAGTTCGGCGCGTTCGCCGGGTTGGCCGGCGCGCTCGGCGCGGTGACCGCGTTTTCGATGGCCCGGATCGGCCTGCACAACCGCCGCAATCTGACGCTGTACGTGACGGCGTTGCTGTTCGTGCTGGCGTGGGCGACCTCGGGGATCAACGGCTGGTTCTCCGTCAACAACTACGGCGTCCCCTGGTTCGACATCCAGCCGGTGATCGCGAGCCACCCGGTCACCTCGATGTTCCTGGCGCTGTCGATCGCGACCGGACTGCTGGGCGCCTGGCAGCACTTCCGGATGGACTACGCGGGCCACACCGAGGTCGCCGATACGCGGCGCAACCGGGTGCTGGCGTCGACCCCGCTGTTGGTGGTGGCCGTGATCATGGTGTTCGGCGAGGTCGCGTCGCTGGCCAAGGGCGCGGTGCTGCGCTATCCGATGTACACCACCGGCAAGGCCAACTTCGCCGCGCTGGTGTCGGGGCTCTCGTCGACGAGCTGCGCGATGGCCGACGACGTGCTGGCCGAGCCGGACCCCAATGAGGGCGTGCTGCAACCGGTTGCGGGCCAGAAGTTCGGCCCTGGCGGCCCGCTCGGCGGTGACAATCCGGTCGGCTTCTCCCCGCAGGGCGTGGGCGACAACCTGCAGTCCGACCCGGTGGTGACCAAGCCCGGCGTGGTGAACTCCGACGCGTCGCCGAACAAGCCGAACGCCTCGATCACCGACTCGGCCGGCACCGCCGGCGGCAAGGGCCCGACCGGCGTCAACGGGTCGCAGGCCGCGCTTCCGTTCGGCCTGGACCCGGCGCGCACCCCGGTGATGGGCAGCTACGGCGAGAACGCCCGGGCCGCCACCGCCACCTCGGCGTGGTACCAGATGCCGCCCCGCACGCCGGACCGGCCGCTGGTGGTGGTCGCCGCTGCCGGCGCCATCTGGTCCTACAAGGAGGACGGCGACTTCTCCTACGGCCAGTCGCTCCGGTTGCAGTGGGGCGCAACCAAACCCGACGGCACCGTGCAGCCGCTCGGGCTGATGTTCCCGATCGACATCGGACCGCAGCCGGCCTGGCGCAACCTGCGCTTCCCGACGAGCTGGGCGCCGCCGGAGGCCGACGTCGCCCGCATCGTCGCCTACGACCCCAACCTCAGCGAAGACCAGTGGTTTGCGTTCACCCCGCCGCGGGTGCCGGTGATGAAAACTTTGCAGCAGCTGATCGGATCGCACAAGCCGGTGCTGATGGACATCGCCACCGCCGCGAACTTCCCCTGCCAGCGGCCGTTTTCCGAGCACCTGGGGATCGCCCAGCTGCCCGAGTACCGCATCCAGCCCGACCACAAGCAGACGTCGGCGTCGTCGAATCTGTGGCAGGCGTCGAAGTCCGGCGGGCCGTTCCTGTTCACCCAGGAGCTGATGTGGACGTCGACGGTGCCCACCTATCTGAACGGCGACTGGTACCGGGACTGGGGGCAGGTGGAGCAGTACCACCGCTGGCTACCCGATGACGTGGCGCCGCTCGCCGCCGTCCAGCAGGGCGCCGCGGAAGTGTCTGGCTGGAGCCGACAAGGACCGATTCGAGCACTGCCGTGAGCACACAGACAGACGACATGAAGCTGACCCGCTGGGTCGCCACCATCGCCGGAATGATCGGGTTCCTGCTGGCGGTGGCCACCCCGCTGCTGCCCGTCGTGCAGACCACCGCCCATCTGAACTGGCCGCAGCAGGGGCAGCTGAAAAGCGTGACGGCGCCGCTGATTTCGCTGACGCCGGTCGACTTCCACGCGGACGTGCCGTGCGAGGTGGTGCGGGACCTGCCGCGCAGCGGCGGGGTGGTGCTGGGTACCGCACCCCGAAAAGGCAAGGACGCCAACCTGCAGGCGCTGTTCATCGTCGTCAACGAGCAACGGGTGGACGTCACCGACCGCAACGTGGTGATCCTGTCGGTGCCCCGCGACCAGGTGGAGTCGCCGCAGTGTCAGCACATCGACGTCACTTCGACACTCGCCGGGACGTACGCGACCTTCGTGGGCCTGCGGGACCCGGGCGGAAAAGAGTTGCGCAGCGGCTATCCCGACCCCAACCTGCGCCCGCAGATTGTCGGGGTGTTCACCGACCTGGTCGGGCCCGCGCTGCCGGGGCTGACGATGTCGGCGACCATCGACACCCGATTCTCTACCACCCCAACCACATTGAAGCTCGTCGCGATGGTCGGCGCGATCCTGGCCACCATCGTCGCGCTGATCGCGCTGTGGCGCCTCGACCAGTTGGACGGGCACCGGATGCGCCGGTGGATCCCGGCGAACTGGCGGACCTTCACCCTCGCCGACGCGACGGTGATCTCGGGGTTCGTGCTGTGGTGGGTGATCGGGGCGAACTCCTCCGACGACGGTTACATCCTGGGCATGGCGCGCGTTGCCGACCGGGCCGGCTACATGTCCAACTACTTCCGCTGGTTCGGTAGCCCCGAAGACCCGTTCGGCTGGTACTACAACCTGCTGGCGCTGATGACCCATGTCAGCGACTCGAGCCTGTGGATTCGGTTGCCGGACTTGGTCGCCGGGCTGGTGTGCTGGCTGCTGCTGTCGCGGGAGGTACTGCCCCGGCTGGGGCCCGCGGTGACCAGGAGCAAACCCGCCAACTGGGCGGCCGGCCTGGTGTTGCTGACCGGGTGGATGCCGTTCGACAACGGGCTTCGGCCCGAACCGATCATCGCCGTCGGTTCGCTGATCACCTATGTGCTGATCGAGCGGTCGATGCGTTACAGCCGGCTGACACCTGCCGCACTGGCGGTGGTGACCGCGGCGTTCACGCTGGGTGTGCAGCCGACCGGGCTGATCGCAGTGGCCGCGCTGGTGGCCGGTGGGCGTCCGATCCTGCGGATCTTCGTGCGCCGGCACCGCGTAGTCGGCACCTGGCCGCTGGTGGCGCCGATGCTGGCCGCCGGCACGGTGATCCTGACCGTGGTGTTCGCCGACCAGACGCTGGCAACGGTGTTGGAAGCCACCAGGATTCGCACCGCGATCGGACCCAGCCAGGCCTGGTACACCGAGAACCTGCGCTACTACTACCTGTTCCTACCGACCGTCGACGGTTCGCTGTCGCGCCGGTTCGGCTTCCTCATCACTGCGCTGTGCCTGTTCACCGCGGTGTTCATCATGCTGCGCCGCAAGCGCGTTCGCGGGGTGGCCCGCGGTCCGGCCTGGCGGCTGATGGGCGTCATCTTCGGCACCATGTTCTTCCTGATGTTCACCCCGACCAAGTGGGTGCACCACTTCGGTCTGTTCGCCGCCGTGGGCGCGGCGATGGCCGCGCTGACCACGGCTTTGGTGTCGCCGGCGGTGCTGCGGTGGTCGCGCAACCGGATGGCGTTCCTGGCTGCGGTGCTGTTCCTGCTGGCGCTGTGCTTCGCCACCACCAACGGCTGGTGGTACGTGTCCAGCTACGGCGTGCCATTCAACGCGGCGACGCCGAAGATCGCCGGGATCAGCGTCAGCACCGTGTTTTTCGCGCTCTTCGCAGTGGTCGCGCTGTACGCGGCCTGGTTGCACTTCGCGTCCCGAGACCGCGGTGAGGGTCGACTGGCGCGCGCGCTGACCGCGGCGCCGGTCCCGATCGCGGCCGGCTTCATGGCGCTGGTGTTCATCGCTTCGATGGTGATCGGCATCGTCCGGCAGTACCCCACGTTCTCCAACGGTTCGTCGAACATCCGGGCCCTCGCCGGTGGCTGCGGGTTGGCCGACGACGTCCTCGTCGAACCCGACACCAACGTCGGCTTCATGGCGCCCAAACCCGGCGACTACAGCGACCTCGGCCCGCTGGGCGGCGTCAGCCCGGTCGGTTTCACCCCCAACGGCGTCCCCGACCACACCGTCGCCGAGGCCGTGGTGATGCATCCGAACCAGCCCGGCACCGACTACGACTGGGATGCGCCGGTCAAACTGAAGGTGCCCGGCATCAACGGCTCTACCGTGCCGCTGCCGTATGGCCTTGATCCGCAACGGGTTCCGGTGCTCGGCAGCTACACCACCGAGGCACAGCAGCAAAGCAAGCTGACGTCGGCGTGGTATCAGTTGCCGCCCGCCGACGACGGCCACCCGCTGGTGGTGGTGACCGCCGCGGGCAAGATCGCCGGCAACAGCGTGCTGCATGATCACACCGATGGCCAGACCGTGGTGCTGGAGTACGGCAAGGCCGGTCCGGTCGGCGATGTGGTTCCGGCCGGCCGGCTGGTGCCCGATGATCTGTACGGCGAGCAGCCCAAGGCGTGGCGCAACCTGCGCTTCCCCCGATCCAAGATCCCCGCCGACGCCGTCGCCGTCCGGGTTATCGCCGAAGACCTGTCGCTGACACCGGAGGACTGGATCGCGGTGACCCCGCCGCGGGTACCCGAACTGCGATCGGTGCAGGAGTACGTCGGGTCGACGCAGCCGGTGCTGCTGGACTGGGCGGTCGGGCTGGCGTTTCCGTGCCAGCAGCCGATGCTGCACTCGAACGGCGTCGCGGACATCCCCAAGTTCCGCATCACGCCGGACTACACAGCCAAGAAGATGGACACCGACACCTGGGAGGACGGTGTCAACGGTGGCCTGCTCGGCATCACCGACCTGCTGCTGCGGGCCCATGTGATGGCGACCTACCTGTCGCACGACTGGGCCCGGGACTGGGGCTCGCTGCGCAAGTTCGACACGCTGGTCGACGCGCCGCCGGCCGAGTTGGATCTCGGCACGGCCACCCACTTCGGCTGGTGGTCGCCGGGCAAGATCCGGATCAAGCCGTAATCCTGGGTGTCGAGTGGCCAGTCATGTAGGTGTGTGAGCCTGTCGACGACCATAACTGGCCACTCGCGGCGGCTGAATACCTGGCGGCCCTCTGGTTCAACGCCACCGATCTCGGGTAGACCGCGGAAAAGGAGGCGAGACTATGCGTGCCGAAGAAGGCGACGAATCGATCAGCGAGTTGGCTGACGAAGCCGCGAAGGCGAAGAAAGAACTCCGGGAATCCACCGAGACCGGCGAAAAGGTGCACAAAGACGGAAAAGGCGGCCATCGGTAGTCCCTAGCGGTGTCGCCGGTCACAGCACCGCATCGGATGTAACCGATCTCTCCACGTTCGGCGTGAAGTATTTAGCTTGTCGAACGGAATAATTGACGAGATGTCATTGACGAGTTCCACCCTGGCCCGCTGCGCTGTGCCCGTCGTCGTAGCGCTGGCCGCTTCGGCTGTTCCCGGCTCCAATCCTGCGGCTTGGGCGGAGGGCGGAACCGTAGTTCCGCTGCGCAGCATTCTGCGCGCGTGCGATTTCAGCCCCATCCCCGACCGCTCGTCCACCGACCGCGGCATGGCCTCGGCTGTCATCCACAGCAACGGCGGCTCGGCGACCGCGGACATCCACTTCGCGGAACCCGGCGCACCCAACGCCCACTACGACGTCGAACTGATCCAGGCCCCGCGGGCTTCCAGCTCGCCCTGCGATGGCCCCGGGCCCGGGGTGGCGGTCGGTTCGCTGAACACCGACGCCGCGGGAAACGGCAACACCACCGTGAGCGACCGGTTGCGCCCCGGCACGACCGACGTCTGGGTGTTCATCCGGCAGGCGAACCCGTACTCGCAGAGCCCGGCTGAGTTCTACACGTCGGACTTCCCGGTAAAGGTCTAATAGCCCGGATCCTCCTCGGCCGGTTCCCGGCCGCATCGTCTCCGGGCGGGTCTAAATCGGCGTCAGGCCATGCTTACGCTGGGTACGCCAGTGAATCTGCTTGTCGCGCAGAAGGTTCAACGACTTACGCAGTAACAGCCTGGTCTCGTGCGGTTGGATGACGCCGTCGATGTAGCCCCGCTCGGCGGCGATCCACGGGATGGCCATGTTGAGGTTGTAGCCCTCGATGAAGTCCTTCTTGATCTGCTGCACCTCGGGTGCGCTCGGGTCGGGGAACCGCTTGACCAGCAGCTGCGCGGCACCGTCGGCTCCGATCACCGCGATGCGCGCGGTGGGCCACGCGAAGTTCAAGTCGGCGGACAGCTGCTTGGAACCCATTACCGCGTAACCGCCACCGTAGGCCTTGCGGATGATGATGGTCACCTTCGGCACGTCGGCTTCCACGATCGCATTGAAGAACCGACCACCACGCTTGATGATGCCGTTCTTCTCCTCCGTGACACCGGGCATCGCGCCCGGGGTGTCCACCACGAAAACCAGTGGCAGGTTGTAGGAGTCGCAGAACCGGATGAAGCTGGACGCCTTGTCGGAGGCCTCGCTGTCGACAGCGCCGGACATCACCATCGGCTGGTTGGCGATCACGCCGACCGATCGTCCGTCGACGCGGGCGAACGCGGTGATGATGGCCGGCCCACGCTGGTCGGCGATCTCGAAGACATCGCCGTCGTCGAAGATACGCAGCAGGATCTCGTGCATGTCGTAGGCGGTGTTGTCGGCATCCGGGACGATGGTGTCGAGCTCGAGATCGGTCGGGGTGAGCTCCGGCTCCAGGCCCGGGTTGACGATCGGCCCGTCACCAAAGGTGTTGTCCGGCAGGAACGACAGATAGTCACGCACGTACTGGAAGGCCGCGGCCTCGTCCTCGACGACCTTGTGGATGTTGCCGCGTTGGGCCTGCACGTCGGCGCCGCCCAACTCGTCGAACGTCACGTCCTCGCCGGTGACGTCCTTGATCACGTCGGGGCCGGTGATGAACATGTAGCCCTGGTCGCGTACCGCCACCAGCAGGTCGGTCTGGATCGGCGAATAGACTGCTCCCCCAGCACATTTGCCCAGGATGATGGAGATCTCGGGGACCAGACCACGCAGCATCTCGTGCCGGCGGCCCAGCTCGGCGTACCAGGCCAGCGAGGTGACCGCGTCCTGGATCCGGGCGCCGGCGGAGTCGTTGATGCCGATGATCGGGCAACCGACCATCGCCACCCAGTCCATCAGCTTGGCCACCTTGCGGCCGAACATCTCGCCCACCGAGCCCTGGAACACCGTCTGGTCATGGCTGAAGACCGCGACCGGGCGGCCGTTGATCCGGCCGTGTCCGGTGACCACACCATCGCCGTAGAGCGCGTTGGGGTCGCCCGGCGTGCGCGCCAGGGCACCGATCTCCAGGAAGCTGCCCGGGTCGAGCAGCGAGTGGATCCGGGCGCGGGCGCTCGGGAGTCCTTTTTTGTCGCGCCGTGCGATTGCCTTCGGATCACCGGGTTCCTTGGCCAGCTCTAGCTTTTCGCGGAGTTCAGCCAGCAGCTCGGCAGTGGTCTTGGTGGTCACTAGACCTCTTTCTGCTCAGCGGCAATCTTGTTGAGCGCCTGTGTCATATGTGCGCCGACCTTGGCGATGATCGGCTCGTCGATGGCCTGGATGTGCTCGCCGCCGATCGGCACGACCTCCAGGTCGGAAACGTACTCGCCCCAGCCGCCGTCCGGCTTGCGGGTGGCATAGGCGGGCTCGAAGACGATGGCGTCGTCGTGGTAGCGGTCGGCCATGTACAACACGACATGGCCGTCGTAGGGCTGGATTTCGATGGTGTCCAGGGCCCGGTTGTCCAGGTATGACGTGCGCTGATGCTCGATGATCCCGCCCGGGATCTGCACCCCGCTCTGGGCGACGACGTCCAGCACGAAGCGGACCTGGCCCTCGTCGTCGAGTTTCTCCAGCTCCTCATACGGGATCTCCGGCACCTCGACGTTGAAGGTGCGCTCGGCAAAGCGGGCGTAGCGGTCCCAGCGCGCGCGCATCCCTTCTTTGCTCTGGTCGATCGGCTCTCCGGGAAGCACCAGGTCGATCAGCCCGACGTAGCGGACGTCGGCACCAGCCCGTTTGAGCCCGATCGCGCAGGCGTAGGCCAGCGCCCCGCCCAGCGACCAACCGGCCAACAGGAACGGACCGTCGTGCAGCTCCAGCAGCTTGGGGACGTACTCGGCGGCGCGTTCCTCGATGGAGCCCTCCACCCGCTCGAAGCCGTACACCGGTACGTCCGCGGGCAGCCGGTTCATCAGCGGCTCGTAGACCACGGTGGATCCGCCGGCCGGGTGGAACACGAACAGCGGCAACTTCGACGAGCCGTCTTGCGGCGCCCGCAGAGTGCGGACGAAACCGTCCAGCACACCGTCCTCGAGGTGGTCACGAACGATGCTCGCCAGGCCTTCGATGGTCGTCGCGGACTTCACGTCGTCGACGGTGATGGTGCCTTCGGCCCGCTCGGAGAGTCGCTCGGCCAACTTCGCGGCGGCGGTGTCGTCGAGCTTGGGCAGCTGGTTGAAGACGCCGCCCGGCGACTTGCCGGTGACGATCGCCCAGGTCGCGAACGTGACCCGCTCGGCGGCATCACGCGGCGGCACGTCGGCGCCCAGCGCCTCGGTCACCGCTTCCCGGGTGAGAACGTTGGCCGCGGCCGCTGCGGCGGTCGCTTGGCTCACACCAGCCGGCCCGGCCGGGTCGGTGGGCGGCGGCGGGATCGGAACCTCGGCCGGGGCAGCCGGGGCCGGGGCAGCCGGGGCGGCCCCCGCCAGCAGCGCGGCCTGCTCGGCGGCGATCTCGTCGGCGGTCTGGGTCTTCTGGCGCTCGTATAACTGCTGCACCTCGTCGCGGTGCTCGATCGCATACTCGATGAGCTTCTCGACGCCGTAGAGGTTGGCGTCGCGGACTGCTTGCAGCTGAATCGGCGGCATGTCGAAGTCGTACTCGACGCGGTTCTTGATCCGCACGGCCATCATCGAGTCGAGGCCGAGTTCGACCAGCGGGACCTCCCAGGGCAGGTCCTCGGGCTCATATCCCATCGCCATCGACACGATGGCGGCCAGCCGGTCGCGGACGGTCTCACCGGAGTCCGGCGACCACCTGGATATTGCGCCCAGTTGGCGCGCGGTCAGGCTGTCGGTGACGATGTCGGCGTCGGGTTCGTCGGCAACCGGAGCGGCGACCGGTACCGCGGCCAGGGGCGCAGCGATCGGCGAACCCGCACCCACGGCCGTCGGCAACACCGAGGCCTGGCCGGCCCGTGACACCAGCGCGTCGTAGACCAGCGTGAAGGACTCGTCGACGCGCGCATGCACCTGAACCGAGGCGCCCCCGGGGTGGCGGGTCAGCGTCGTCACCAGCCGAGACTTCTCGGCCGGCACCGCGCGCTGCTCGGAGGCAGTCAACACAGCATCTGGAAGAATTTGTGTCGCAGCGGCTTTCACCAGCGCCGCCAGATCAGCCTCGCCGCGTAGCGCGTACTCCCACACGTGCCGGCCATCCGGCAAAGCGACGTGTGTGCCGGGCATCAGCACCGAGCCGTCGCCGGAGAAGTGCGCGTCCAGCCAGTGCTCTTTGCGCTTGAACCGGGTCGGCGGAATATTCGCAAAGTCGTCGGGTCCCAGAGCCCGGGTGAACAGCGTCCGGATGTCGAGGTCGTGGCCGTAGACGAACAGCTGCGCCATCGCCGAGATCATCGACTCGACGTCGTCCTGCTTGCGGGCCAATGTCGCAATCAGCTGTGCGTCAGGCAATCCCGCCGCCGCGGTGGTCAGGCCGATCTGCATCAGCGCGACCGGGTTGGGCGCGAGTTCGAGGAACGTGGTGTAGCCGTTGTCGACGGCGTTGCGGACGCCGTGGGTGAAGTACACCGAGTGCCGCATGCCCTTGAGCCAGTAGGCCACGTCGTGGATCGGCTCCCCGCCGGGCCGGACGTAGCTGCCCTCGTGCACGGTCGAGAAGATCCCGACCTGCGGGCTGTGCGGTGAAATGCCTTGCAGCTCAGCGGAGAACTCGCCCAGCAGCGGGTCCATCTGCGAGGTGTGTCCGGCGCCCTTGGTCTGCAGTTTGCGCGCGAAGCGGCCCTCGGCCTCGGCGTGGGCGACGATCGCGTCGATCTGGTCGGGGGGGCCGCCGATCACGGTCTGGCTGGGGGCGGCGTAGACGCACACCTCAAGGCCGGGGAAATCGGCGAACACCGTCTTGAGTTCGTCGGCGGAGTATTCGACGAGCGCCATGAAGCGGATGTACTCACCGAACAGCATCGCCTCGCCCTCACCCATCAGGTGCGCGCGCGAACAGATCACCCGGGTGGCATCGGCCAGTGACAGGCCACCGGCGAAGTAGGCCGACGCCGGCTCACCCAGCGACTGGCCAATCACCGCAGCGGGTTTCGCGCCGTGATGCTTGAGCACTTCGCCCAACGCGATCTGGATGGCGAAGATCACCACGTTGCTGGTCTCGATGCCGTAGTCCACCGAGTCGTCGAGGATCATCTCGAGAATCGAGTAGCCGCGCTCATCCTGGATCAGCGCGTCGACCTTCTCGATCCACTCGGCGAAGACCTCGTTGCGCAGGTAGAGGTTCTTGCCCATTTTGCGGTGCTGCGCGCCGAAACCGGCCATCGCCCACACCGGGCCGTTGGTGGTCGGGCCGTCGGCGCTGAAGACGTAGGGCTTCTGCTTGCCCTCGGCGAGCGCCCGCAGCCCCTTGACGGCTTCCTCGTGATCGTGAGCCAGCACCACCGCACGCGAACGGCCGTGGTTGCGGCGCGACAGCGCCCGGCCGATCGACTCCAGCGACGATGCCTGCCCCTGCGGGCTTTCCATCCAGTCGGCCAACTCGGCCGCTGCGGCCCGCTTGCGCGAGGTCAGGAACGCCGACACCGCCAGTGGCACTACCGGCGCCGAATTCTCCTCGGCGGCAAGCTCTGCCAGCGCAATCTCTTTGAGCCGCAGAGCTTCGTCGGTGAGGCCGGGAAGCTCGTAGTCGTCGCCGACCGTCGGGTGGCCGTCGGCAACATCTACGAACTCGCCGTACTCGTCGAACCGCAGCCCGCCCACGTGCTCGACGTGCTGCTCCTCAACCGGCGCCGCCGCCGCAGAAACAACCTCCGGCTCGCGTGCCCGCTCGACGACGTCGCGGGGCAGCACCTCACGCAGCACCACGTGGGCGTTGGCGCCACCGAAACCGAAGCTCGACACGCCCGCGGCGGCGTACCCGCCGTAGCGCGGCCAGTCGCTCACCGTGTCGAGGACTTTCAGGTGCGAGGCGTCGAAGTCGATGTAGGGGTTGGGCCCGGCGTAGTTGATCGACGGCGGTAGCTTGTCGTGCTGCAGCGACAGCACCATCTTGGCCAGGCTGGCTGCGCCGGCCGCCGACTCCATGTGTCCGACATTGGTTTTGATGGCGCCGAGCAGCAACGGCTTGTCGGCGGGCCGGCCGCGGCCGATGACCCGGCCCAGTGCCTGCGCCTCGATCGGGTCGCCCAGCACGGTGCCGGTGCCGTGTGCCTCGACGTAGTCGATGGTGCGCGGGTTGATGCCGGCGTCTTTGTAGGCCCGGCGCAGCACGTCGGCCTGTGCGTCCGGGTTGGGCGCGATCAGACCGTTGGACCGGCCGTCGTGGTTGACCGCACTACCGGCGATCACCGCGAGGATCTGGTCGCCGTCGCGGCGGGCGTCGTCGACCCGCTTGAGCACCAGCATCGCGCCGCCCTCGGAGCGGGTGTAGCCATCGGCATCCGAGGAGAACGACTTGATCCGGCCGTCCGGCGAGAGCACCTGGCCGATCTCGTCGAAACCGAGCGTCACCGCGGGCGTGATCAACGCGTTCACCCCACCGGCCATCGCCACGTCGCACTCGCCGTTGCGCAACGCCTGCACCGCCTGGTGGGTGGCCACCAGCGAGCTCGAGCACGCCGTGTCCACCGCGACCGACGGGCCGTGGAAGTCGAAGAAGTACGAAACTCGGTTGGCCACAATCGAACTCGCTGTACCGGTGATGGCATAGGGGTGGGCGACGGTCGGGTCCGACATGGCCAGGTAGCTGTAGTCCATCACCGAGGTGCCGACGAACACGCCGACCGATTCGCCGCGCAGGCTGGACGCCGGGATACGGGCGTGTTCGAGCGCCTCCCAGGTCAGCTCCAGCGTCATCCGCTGTTGCGGGTCGATGTTGTCGGCTTCGGTCTTGGACAGCGCGAAGAACTCCGAGTCGAAGCCCTTGATGTCACTGACGTAGCCGCCGCGGGTGCGGGCCTTCTTGATCGCTTCGGCCAGCCGTGGTTCGTCCATGAACTCCGACCAGCGGCCCTCGGGCAGGTCGATGATCGCGTCGCGACCCTCGAGCAGCGCCTGCCAGGTCTGCTCAGGAGTGTTCATGTCGCCGGGCAACCGGGTGGCCAATCCCACCACGGCGATGTCGACCCGCTCGACCGGTCCGCTGCGGGTCCAGTCGGTGTCGTCATCGGCGGCGGAGTCGAATTCTGGGTCGCCCTCGACGATCCAGGTGGCCAGCGCCTCGATCGTCGGATGTTCGAACGCGGCCGCGATCGACACGGTGATCCCGGTGCGGTCTTCGATGTCGGCGGCCATCGCCACCGCATCGCGCGAGGACAGACCCAGTTCGACCATCGGCGTCGCCTCGTCGATGGCGTCGGCCGAACGGCCGGTGGCGTTGCCGACCCACTGGCGCAGCCACTGCCGCACCTCGGCGATGGTCATGTCGGTGCGCGCCGGGGCGGCTCCGGTCGTCGAAAGCTCTGAGTCAGTCATGTTCGCGTTCACTCAATTTGGTCGGGGAAGGAGTTGGGCAAAGCGGTGCCGCTGCGCAGGCTGCCGTCGATGTAGGCGGCGCGGGTGGCGCGCCGGCCAATCTTGCCGCTGGAGGTTCGGGGCACCGATCCGGCCGTGACCAACAGCACGTCCCGCACGGTGACTCCGTGCCGGACGGCGATGGCCGCCCTGATGTCATCGGCGATGGGCTGGTAGTCGAGCTTGTGCGCACCGGCGGCACGCTCAGCGACGATCACCAACTGCTCGGAGCTGTCGTCCGAGTCGTACTTCAGCCCGGCATGCGGGTCGTCGAAGACGCTGGCGGGCAGTTGGTTGGCGGGCACCGAGAAGGCGGCCACGTAGCCCGTGCGCAGGGCCCGGCTGGCTTCTTGCGCCGAGTACTCCAGATCCTGCGGGTAGTGGTTACGTCCATCCACGATGACCAGATCCTTGACCCGGCCGGTGATGTAGAGATGGTCGTGGTGGTAGGTGCCGTAGTCACCGGTGCGCACCCACGTCGCATCGTCGGCAACGCCGTCGGCGCGTGACGGGTTGGTGCGCGACTTGAGGATGTTCTTGAACGTCTCATGCGTCTCGTCTTTGCGGTTCCAATAGCCGGCGCCCATGTTGTTGCCGTGCAGCCAGACCTCGCCGATCTGCCCGTCGGGCACTTCGGTGGCGGTGTCGGTGTCGACGATGACCGCCCACTCGCTGACACCGACTATGCCGGCGGAGGCCTGCGCGACACCGTTCTGCGCGTCGGCGGCCACCTCGACGAAGTGCCCCTTGTTCAACTTCTCCCGGTCGACATGGATGATCGTCGGCGCTTCTTCCATCGGGGTGGTCGAGACGAACAGGGTGGCCTCGGCCAAGCCGTAGGACGGCTTGATCGCCTTCTCCTGGAAACCGTAGGGGCCGAACGCGTCGTTGAACTTACGTATCGACGCCGCCGACACCGGCTCGCTGCCGTTGAGGATCGCTTTGACATTGCTCAGGTCCAGCGGCGGCTCGCCGTCTTTGGGCAGGCCACGAAGCGCCGCGTGTTCGAAGGCGAAGTTCGGAGCGGCCGAGAAGACCCCACCGGTTTCACCCTCCTTGCGCGCCAGCTCGCGGATCCACCGGCTGGGCCGGCGCACGAAGGCGGCGGGCGTCATGAACGTGAAACGGTAGCCGACCAACGTCGACAACAAGGTGGTGATCAGGCCCATGTCGTGAAAGAAGGGCAGCCAGCTCACACCGCGGTCGCCGTCCTGACCCTCCAGGGCATGGATCACCTGGACACAATTCGTCGGCAGGTTCAGATGCGTGATCTCAACACCCGTCGGAGTGCGGGTGGAGCCGGAGGTGTACTGCAGATAGGCGACGGTCTCAGGGCCTGCCGGGATGGGCTCCCAGGTGGAAGCGACGTCGTCGGGCACCGCGTCGACGGCGATCACACGAGGCCGTTCCTTGGCCGGCCGGCTGCGGAAGAACTTGCGGACTCCTTCGGCGGAGTCGCTGGTGGTCAGGATCGCCGACGGGCTGCAATCGTCAAGCACCGCGTGCAGCCGGCCAACGTGGCCCGGCTCGGCGGGGTCGAACAGCGGCACTGCGATCCGGCCGGCATACAGGGTTCCGAAGAACGCGGTCAGGTAATCGAGGCTCTGCGGGCACAGGATGGCGACGCGGTCACCCGGCTTGGTCACCTGCTGGAGCCGGGCGCCCACCGCACGGTTGCGGGCACCGAACTCGGACCAGGAGATATCCTTCGCGACGCCATCGCGTTCAGTGGAGAAGTCCAGGAACCGGTAGGCCAACTGGTCACCGCGCACCCTGGCCCATTTTTCGACGTGCCGAACGATGTCGGTGTTCTCCGGAAACTTGATCTGGCCGGTCTTGTCAATGAACGGGTTGTGGTACGCCATTCCGGTTACTCTCCTTCATCGCCCTGCCACGGGCTAGGTCTGCATGAGCCTTGGCGACGCGGTCGTCGGGCTCGGTTCGGCCTGCGAAAATTCTCCGCAATGCGCCTGCGTAGGGCTGTCGCGAACGGCAAACCTCCCAGAGGCTACCGAATTACGCTGAGCGTTTCCCGCCACGTATGTACGCGTCGGGCCGACCATAGCTGCTCTTAAATTTCTCTTAATGTTAGTGGGCGGTGCGCCGCCGACCAAATCTGAACGTACCGCGTATCACAACTGTGACCTGTGATGGCGTGCCGCCGTGTTGAAAGCCCGCGCACCCGCGTTCGAGCTCACCCGTGTTTGGGACGGGGAGCATTCTCGATCAGGCCATGCGCCCAGTTCAGCGTCCACCCGGTCGCCGGCTGGCCGTCCAGGCTCCAGAACTGGGTGGTGGCGTACAGCGCGTGCACCGGCGCACCGGCGCCGCCGGCCAGGATGTCCAGCGTCCTGGGCAGATTGGCCAGGCTGAACGCCTCCGGTGGGGCGGCGCAGATCAGGTCGCCCGGGCCGCAGATCTCGTTGGTCCTGTCGTTGAGCGCACCGAAGCCGCCCGGCCGCGGTCCCGACATCGTCAAGCCAAGGGTGGACAGCACCGGCACCTCCTGCAGGACAATCTCGGCGCCCTCGCCCGGCGGGTTGGGACCGATATCCTGGCCGACTCCGGTCTGACGACGGCCGTCGGCAATCAAGGTCACACCGAGCACCAGGTCGTCGTCCACCGGACCCCGGCCGTTACCGACGTCGCTGGCGATGTCCCCGGCGATCACCGCGCCCTGCGAGAATCCCACCAGCACGTAGCTGGTCAGCGGGCACTTGGCGGTCATGTCGGTCATCGCTTTGACGGTGGCGCGGGTGCCCTCGGCGCGGCTGTCGTCGTAGGACATCTGCGGCGGGCCGCCCAGCGGATTGCGGAACTGCGCGGTGTAGGGAACGGTGTACGTCTCGACCCGGCTCGAGCTGAACTGTTCCCGAATCGGCCGGGTGACGTTGAGCAGCAACGCCTTCGGGAATTCGACCGGGTTGAGCGGGTTGTCCTGCAACGACGACTCCCAGGTACCGGGGATCGCAAGCAGCTGCACGTCGGGGCAGCTGGCGTCCTGCGAGGCCGGCCGCGGCTTGTGCGCGTGAGACGGCGAACCTTTGCTGGTCGGGGGCACGATGCTGGGCGGCACCGCAGTCGGCGCGCTCTGCCGTTGGCGCAGCACGCCGACCACGGCCAGGATGACCAGCCCCACCACCAATGCCACCGCGGCGGCGGCGGTCAACGCCAGGATTCGACGGCGGCGTTTCCGCCGTGAGTTCACAGCCATGGTCTCCTGCCAGCAGCGTCGGTCGGTGGCACAGCCGACAGACTCAGGGCCGTCGAGCTTTATTCACGGTACCGGGTCGCGGCTCCGTGACCGCCCGGCGAGTTAGCGAATCGCGCCGACGATGTCGCCGGACATCGCGCCGAGCTGGCCGCTCCAGGAGCCCCAGTCATTGTTGCCCCCGCTGGGGAAGTCGAAGTGCCCGTTGTGGCCGCCCACGTTGCGGTACTCCTGGTAGAAGAACCGGGCGTCGCCCATCGCCGCGCCGGCCTGACCGATCATCGCCGCGGCGTCACCACCCATGTTGGTCGGGCTCCACACCCAGATGCGGGAGTTGTTCTGCGCCAGCAGCGCCGCGTGCACGTCCGGGTCGTGCCATTTCCACCGGCCCAATTGCGGGGCGCCCCACATGCCGTTGCCGTCGACGCCGCCGAACTGCTGCAGGCCGGCCAGAATCGCCCCGTTGGTGGTCGTGTTGGACGGGTAGAGGAAGCCCGACAGCGAGCCGGCGAAGCCGAATCGTTCGGGGTGGAAGCAGGCGAGAGCCATTGCGGCGTAACCGCCCTGCGAAGCGCCGACGACGCCGTGGCCTCCCGGGGCCAGACCCTTGTTGGCGGCCAGCCAGTCCGGCAGCTCCTGGGACAAGAAGGTGTCCCACTGCTTGCTGCCGTCTTGCTCCCAGTTGGTGTACATGCTGAAGGCGCCGCCGGCGGGAGCGGCCACCGAGATCCCCTTGCCGGCCAGCGTGTTCATCGCGTTGCCCGCGGTCACCCAGTTGCTGACTTCCGGCGCGGCGTTGAAGGCGTCCAGCAGGTATACCGCGTGCGGCCCGCCGGCCAGGAATTGCACCGGGATGTCGCGGCCCATCGCCGCGGAGGGAACCATCAGGGTCTGGTAGCCGGCAGCGCGCGCGGTGCTCGGGTGCATCACTTGGATGCTCGCGGAGCCGACCACCGTCAGCACCGCGGCGCACAGCAGCCGTAGCAGCATCGACAGACTTCTCATCACTGACCTCGCTCGTCGCTCGACCGCCAATACCAGGGGTCGCAGATCGGCCCCCCTGTTCCGCAAGGTAGCTAATCACACCCGCGGCGGACGGACGCCAGAAACGGCGAACGGCGCCGACCTCGCAAGGTCGGCGCCGTCAGCCGTGCTGTAGTACGTCGGGATCAGGTGTGCTGACCGGTCGCCGCGGCGGCCGGAGCGCCCGCGGCGGGGCCTGCGCCCGGAGTGGCACCGAGGTGCTCCTGCAAGTCCGGGATCATGGCGTGCAACTGCTGGCCCCAGTACGGCCAGTCGTGCGTGCCGTTGTTGTCGAAGTTGAACACCGCGTTGTGGCCGCCGGCCGCCTTGTAGGCGTCCTCCCACTTGATGTTGCTGGTGCGCACGAAGCCCTCGAGGAACTTGGCCGGCAGGTTGTCACCACCGAGGTCGGAAGGCTTGCCGTTACCGCAGTACATCCAGACCCGGGTGTCGTTGGCGACGGTCTTGCTGACGTTGAGCAGCGGGTCGTTACGCGCCCAGGCCGGGTCTTCCTTGGGGCCCCACATGTCGGCAGGCTTGTAGCCACCGGCGTCACCCATGGCCAGACCGATCAGCGTCGGCCCCATGCCCTGCGACGGATCCATCAGACCGGAGAACGACCCGACCTCGACGAACTGCGCGGGGTGGTAGTTGGCCAGGTTCAGCGCCGAGGCACCGGCCATCGACAGGCCGACCGCAGCACCACCGTTCTGCTTCACGCCCTTGGACGCCAAGAAAGCGGGCAGCTCGCTGGTGAGGAAGGTCTCCCACTTGTAGGTCTGGCAACCGGCCTTACCGCAGGCCGGCTTGTACCAGTCGGTGTACCAGCTGGACTGGCCCCCCACCGGCATGATGGCGGACAGACCGGACTGGTTGAACCACTCGAACGCGGGAGTGTTGATGTCCCATCCGTTGAAGTCATCCTGCGCGCGCAGACCGTCGAGCAGGTAGACGGCGGGAGAGTTGGCGCCACCGCTCTGGAACTGGACCTTGATGTCGCGGCCCATGGACGGCGATGGCACCTGCAGGTACTCGACGGGCAAACCCGGCCGGGAGAACGCATGTGCGTCCGCGGTCTGGCCCACCGCGCCGATCAGGCCCGGCAGCAGTGCTGCAGCCGCAGCCCCGAGCGCGAGCTGGCGCGGCAACTTACCTGCCGCACCGCGAAACCTGTCAACTAGCCTCATTCTTGCTTCCTCATTCATTGTCGGGCCCAACGGTGTGGGTCGGACTGCATCGCCCTGTTGCCCAGCTTGTCAGCGAGCCGACCCTTGGCACGCATCATTGCTGAACGCGCCGGCCTGTCGCGACTTCCACCAAGTCATTCGGACCCGAATCGAAGCCGGACGGCGCAGCTGTGCTTTCGTAGTCAACCACATGTCGCGGTTTGGGCTCTCATCGGCGTCGGCCCGAAAACGGGGCCCGCGCTGCGGCCGGACCCGCTCAACCCAGCCCCGCATCACCTCGCTGTGAATATGCCGTCAAGCGAAAGTCCGCCGGTGAGACCACCTATTCAATGTTGCTGGATGCCGATCGGGACGACGCGCGGCGGGCCCGCCGAAAAGCTCACAAAAATTCTCCGGCAGGTCATTGCTGCACCCGATCACCTTGTGAAACCGGTCGCCCTGAGGCCCGTTCTGGCCCGATGACGCGCCGTTTCGCTAGGGACCGGTGGCCGGCAAGCCCGTGTAGGGAGGTCCGCCCGACTCCGGAATGGCCAGGCCGCACCTGATCAGTTCGTAGCGCGGGACGCGGTCGATGCGGTATCGGGTGTACTGCACCGAGTGCAGCAGGTTCGAGAAGAAGCGGTGCAGGCTCATCGGGCCGCGCACCGAATTCAGTACCTGCTGCGTGCCCTCGCATTTCAGCGCTGCCTCGGCCTGCTGGACGAACTTCTGGTCGAGGTAGCCCGGCACTCCCGGGTACCACTTCACCCACGGCCCGTCGGCGATCACCCAGTCCGGGAACAGGTTCTTGTCGTGGCCGATGCGGCCGTGCTGCAGCCGCGCGGTGTGCGCGGCAAGCGGATTGGCCAACCCGATCTGGTCGATCACCCGAACGTCGAGTCCGACGTTCATGCCCACCATGCCGAGGTTGGTGAAAAAGACTGTGTGCGGGCCTTTTGGTGGCGCATGTCCGTCCGGCGGCAGGATCGGCGGAACCAGGTCCCACTGGTCGTAGTTGCCGGACGGCAGCAGCAGTGCCCCCTCCGGGGTGTTGTTGAGCGCCACCAGGACAGCGCGCATCCGGGGGTAATCCAGATAGTCGGCGGCCGTCACCGGATGCGCATGGCCGGTTGCCTGAGCGTAGAACCGACGTTCATCGACGATGCCGGTGTAGGTGACCCGGGTCGCGTCGTCACCCAGGCCGGGGGAGTTGGCCGCCCACAGCGCCCACCCCGCGACCGACATCCACAGCGCGCTCACGCCGCCGGCCAGCCAGTAGCCGGCCTCACGGCTGAACCTGGTGCCCTCCGGGAATACCACCGGCACCACGGCGACCGGTGCGAGCAGGCACAGCAGCGGGGCGAGCAGCACCCGGCCGTGCATGAAGTCGCCGCCCTGGCGGATCCAGTAGAGCGCCTGCAGCAGCCCGCTGACCAGGATGAATATCACGACGGCGGCCGGACTCTGCACCTTGCGAACCGCCGGCCCACCGCCCGACGACGGCGCGACGGGCGCGTGGTGGACCCGGCGGGCCGAGGCCCACAGCAGCACGCCAAGCCCCGCCAGCAGCAGCATCGGCACCCACAGCGCGTAGGGGCCGTTGAAGTTCGACAGGTAGACCAGGCCCTGCGACCACTTGTCGCCGGCGGCGTCCTTGGCCAGCGCGGTGCCGGGAAACAGCAGGCCGTAGTAGCCCATCCGGAAGATCTGGTAACCCACCGGCAACAGCCCGCCGGCCAGCACAATCTCCAGCCGACGCCGCCCAGCCCGTTCGGCCATCAACATCATGATCAGCGCGCCGCCGCCGATCAGCGCCAACTCGGGACGCACCAGCACGCTGCAGCCTGCGACGAAAGCCAGCGCGATGATGCTCATCCGCCTCTGAGGACGCTGCCCGCTAGGGCGGTGCCGAGCCTGCGACCAGCAGACCATCATCCACCAGAGCAGCCCGAGATAGGCCATCACCAAACCACTTTCGAGCCCGGAAGTGGCGAAGTCGCGCGCCGGCGGCACGGCGATGTAAGCCAGTGCCCCGGCTGGCAGCATGATCGCGCGGCGGCCCACCAGGCTGGGCGCGAACAGCCGGCCGGTGCCCAGCATCAGCATCGCGAGCCCGAGCAGGCTCAGTCCGAGCGCCAAGGCCAGCGCCACGTATTCCAGCTGCAGCGGCCGGGTCAGCGCGCTGACGGCATAAACCAGATACGTCCACACCACCGAGGTGTTGGCCTCGACCCGCTCGCCCTGGTTGAAAACCGGGCCGTTACCCGCCAACAGGTTTCGCACGGTGCGCAACACGATCAACCCGTCGTCGGCGATCCAGCGGCGCTGCCAGGCGCCCCAGCCGAACAACACCGTAACCACCGCGACGCTCGTCCAGAGGCTGGCCCGAACCGTGATGTCGTACGGAAACGGCGCCCTGCCAACCGACGTGAGCGCCGGCCAGCGCGCGGTCGGCGCGGGGGCCTCGCCGGCCCTGCCGGCCGCGTCAGCCGAGGATGACTGCGACACCGATGGTTCCGATCCAGGCCAGGAACAACACCTGCAGCACCCGGTCGCGTAGCGCGATCTCCTCGGGTTCGCCGGCCACACCGCCGTCGACGTCCACCGCGTAACGCAGGATCGCGATGGTGAACGGCACCATCGACACCGCGAACCAGCCGGCCTTGCCGTGGTCGCGCTCGAACGCCCACAGCCCGTAGCAGACCACCACGGCGGTGGCCGACATCGTCCAGACGAACCGCAGGTAGGTGCTGGTGTAGTTCTCCAGCGACTTACGGATGCTGGCCCCGGTGCGCTCGGCCAGTTGCAGCTCGGCGTAGCGCTTGCCGGCCACCTGGAACAGCGACCCGAAGGCCAGTACCAGCAGGAACCATTGTGACAGATGAATGGTGGTGGCGGCCGCCCCGGCGATGCCCCGCAGCAGATACGCCGACGAGACAATGCTGATGTCGATCACCGCTTGGTGTTTGAGGCCGAAGCAGTAGCCCAGCTGCATCGCGATGTAGACGGCCATCACCACCGCCAGGTTGGGGGTGAGCAACCAGGCGATACCCAGCGACGCGGTGGCGAGCACCGCAGCCATCGTGTCCGCCAGCCACTCCGGTACGACGCCCGCCGCGATCGGGCGGAAACGCTTGGTGGGGTGCTGGCGGTCGGCCTCGACGTCGCGGACGTCGTTGACCAGATAGATCGACGAAGCTCCCAGGCTGAACACCACGAACGCGACCGCGATCTTGATCAGCACGTCGCGGTAGTCGTAGTGGGCGTCGGCGCCCCAGGCGGCCAGCGGGGCCGCCGCCACCAGGATGTTCTTCACCCACTGCCGCGGGCGCATCGCCTTGATGACGCCGCCGACCAGGTTGGCCGGCGGTCCGGCCACCGGCTCGTCTACCTTGCTGCTCATCTCGGCGCCTCACCTGTCCTGCGACGATCGACCCAGGCCGCGGCCTTTTCGGTGGCCACCGCCACGCCCAGGCCGACCGCGACACCGGTGGCCACGTCACTGGGATAGTGCACGCCGAGCAGCACCCGGGAGAGTGCCATCGGCGGCACCAGCATGACAGGCAGCGGTAAGCCGGTGGCCCGGCCCAGCAAGACGGCCGCGGCGGTGGTCGAGGATGCGTGCGCCGACGGGAAGCTCAGGCTGCTCGGGGTGCCGACGTTGACGGCCACCGCGGGATGATGCGGACGCGGACGCCGGACGATTCGCTTGATCACCACAGCGGCGGCGTGCGCAGCGAATGCCCCGGCACCGGCCAGCAGCCAACTGCGGCGCTTGGCCGGTTGCGCGATCGCACCGATCGCGGACACCGCCAACCAGCCCAGACTGTGTTCACCGAAATAGGACAGGGCCCGGGCGAGCGCCAACGCGCCCGGGCGATCGGCCAATGCCGACTGCACCGCGACCAGGACGGCCACTTCGCGGCCCGGCGGCGCCGTTTCAGCCGCGATGTCTGCCATTGCCAGCCGCATTATTCTGGGTCGGCAGCAGCACCGTCTCCCACTTCTCCTTGCTGGACAGCACCGGCAGCGCGTCGCGGTAGGCCCGGCGCATCTCGTCGAAGCGCCTCAGCAGTTGGCGCTGGCGTCGCAGCGACTGCCCCAGCAGCGCGAACATCTTCTCGCGGTCGCGCTGGCGGTAGACCGCGCCACGGCCGTCGGCCGTCGTGACGGTGGCGCCGTCCAGCGTGGACAGCCGGAACCAGCGCGCGTCCTGGGTCGCCACGTTGAGCTGCGGACGCTGATGATGTTGCGGCTCGGTCTTTTTCAGCTGGTGCAGGGCGCCGCGGATCAGCCGATAGCCGATCGACAGCGGATGCACCGGCGGCTTCATCTGGTAGCCCCGCTGCGAGGGTGCCGGCAATTCATCCGACGACGGCAGCACCACCGCATCCGGATACTGCTTGCGTAACCGGTGCACTTCCGGCAGCGCGGATTCCAGGATCGAGAAGATGTGTTCCGGGCCGGCCAGAAAATCGTCGATCGCCTTGTTCTGGATGGCGACCGTCGAATACTCAAGGCAGGAAAGGTGTTTCAGCGTCGCCTTGAAATGGCTGCGGACCAGGCCCTTGACGTCGCCGTCCCAGTGGATGGCCGCCACCACCAGCCGGTTGCGCAAGTGGAAGTAAGCCTGCCAGTCGATGGCGTCGTCCTTGTCGCTCCAGGCCATGTGCCAGATCGCCGCGCCGGGCAGCGTCGCGGTGGGGTAGCCGTGTTCGGCGGCACGCAGACCGTAGTCGGCGTCGTCCCACTTGATGAACAGCGGCAACGGCTGGCCGAGCTCTTCGGCGACCTGGCGCGGGATCATGCACGTCCACCAGCCGTTGTAGTCGACGTCGATTCGCCGGTGCAGCAGCTGGCTGCGAGGGTTGTTGTCGCTCAACGGATATTCGGCGAAGTCGTGGTCGTACTCGGTGTAGGGAGCCGCGGTCCACATGAAGTTCGCCCGGTCGACCATCTCACCCATGATGTGCAGGTGCGAAGGCTCCTGCAGGTTGAGCATCTGGCCGCCGACCAGCATCGGGGCCTTCGCGAAGCGATGCATCGCCAGGATGCGCAGAATGGTGTCCGACTGCAGCTCGATGTCGTCGTCCATGAACAGGATCTGTTGGCAGTCGGTGTTTTTCAGCGCCTCGTACATCACCCGGCTGTATCCGCCGGAGCCACCGAGGTTGGGCTGGTCGTGGATGGTGAGCCGGTCGCCCAGCGGCGCCGCCGCCGCGGCGAAATCGGGATGGTCGCGGACCTTCGAGGTGCCCTGGTCCGGCACGATCACCGCGCCGATCACCTCGTCCACCAACGGGTCTGCGGTGAGTTCACGCAGTGCGTTGACGCAGTCGCCTGCCCGGTTGAAGGTGGGGATACCGATCGCGACATTGGCGACACCCGGCGCGGGCTGGTCGGAATACCAGCCGGCGCTGCGCAGCGTCACGTCGGAGTCGGTGGTGATGTCGAACCAGATCCAGCCGCCGTCTTCGAACGGCTGCAGGCTCACCTGGAATTCGACGGTCTCCGGATCACCGCCCGTCGACGCGAAGTTCTTGCCCTCCACGAAAATCCGGGCACCGGTGGCCTTGGTGCGGTAGACGTCGACGCGGCCCTGGCCGGTGAGCTCGGTGCGCAGCACCACCGAGGTACACGTCGTCCACCGCCGCCAGTAGCTGGCCGGGAACGCGTTGAAGTAGGTGGCGAACGAGACCTGAGACTCGGCGCCGATGGTCAGCGAGGTGCGGTTGCCGGCATGTGCGCGGCGGGAATTCGTCGTCGACTCTTCCAGGTAGAGCTTGCGGACGTCCAGCGGTTCGCCCGGGCGCGGCAAGATGACCCGCGCCAGCAAGCTCACCGCCTTACTCGACTGCCGGGTTGCTGGATAAGCCGGATCGTCGACCGTGGTCTTACTCATCCCCGGGTTCCTCTGCTGTTCTCGTCCAGCGAACCACCGTCACGCAGGTGCGGCGCCAGGACGTTGTCGTACATATTCAACGCACTGGCAATGGCCATGTGCATGTCCAGATATTGATAGGTACCGAGACGCCCGCCGAAAAGCACCTTTGCCGAAACGGTCTCGTTCGCCGCCCTGGTCCGGTACGCGGCCAGCAGCGCCCGGTCGGCCTCGGTGTTGATCGGGTAGTACGGCTCGTCGTCGTGCTCGGCGAAGCGGGAGTACTCCCGCATGATCACCGTCTTGTCTTTCGGGTAGTCCCGCTCCGGGTGGAAATGCCGGAACTCGTGGATCCGGGTGTACGGGACGTCGGCGTCGTTGTAGTTCATCACCGGGGTGCCTTGGAAATCCCCGCAGTCGCCCAACACATCCATCTCGAAATCGAGTGTGCGCCAGCCTAAACGACCGTCGGCATAGTCGAAGTAGCGATCAAGCGGGCCGGTATAGACAACAGGGGCCGACGGCGACTCTTTGCGGAGTTCGTCGCGGACGTCGAACCAGTCGGTGTCCAGCCTGACCTCGATGCGGTCGTCGGCGGCCATGTTCTGCAACCAGGCCGTGTAGCCGTCGACCGGCAGGCCCTCGTAGGTGTCGTTGAAGTAGCGATTGTCGAAGGTGTAGCGCACCGGCAACCGGGTGATGTTGGCCGCCGGCAATTCCTTGGGGTCGGTCTGCCACTGCTTGGCGGTGTAGTGCTTGACGAACGCCTCGTACAGCGGTCGGCCGATCAGCGAGATCGCCTTCTCCTCGAAGTTCTGCGCGTCGTCGCTGTTGATCTCGTCGGCCTGCTCGGCGATCAGCGCCCGAGCCTCGTCGGGGGTGAAGTAGCGGCCGAAGAACTGGGACACCAGTCCAAGCCCCATCGGAAATTGGTAGGCCTGGCCGTCGTGCATGGCGAAGACCCGGTGCTGATAGCCGGTGAAGTCGGTGAACTGGCGCACGTAATCCCACACCCGCTTGTTGGAAGTGTGGAAGAGGTGGGCGCCGTACTTGTGCACCTCGATACCGGTCTGCGGCTCGGCCTCGGAGTAGGCGTTTCCGCCGATGTGCGGGCGCCGTTCAACGACAAGCACCCGCTTGCCGAGTTGGGTAGCCACCCGCTCGGCGATCGTCAGGCCGAAAAAGCCGGAGCCGACGACGTAGAGGTCAAAGCGACCGGAAGGAGAAGTCATCGGTTGCCTAGGGTATCGGACTGGGAGAACATCGCCCCGTTCGGCGCGGGGTCTTACCGTCGTAAGCCCGAATACCGGCGTGGCGGGTAACGGTTGGCGGAGATTTGGTCACGAAAGTCGCGATTAGTTCACAATTAGATTTCGTCACTCCAGTAACAACAATCACGTAAGTAACATCGGTCGTGTGCCCGACCACGCAGTTCTCGGACACCGTTCGCGCCCCCGGCGTGCACGACACACCGCAGTCCAGATTGAGGAGACTTCCGTGCCGAACCGACGTCGACGCAGGCTCTCGACAGCCACGAGCGCGTTCGCCGCTCTGGCGGTCGCGAGTCCTTTTGCTTACATCGCTGTTTGCGATTTGACCGCCAAGCCTGCACCCCAGCACCAGGAGTTTGTCCGGGCCGCGTCCATGACCGACCTGCCCGGCGAACTGATGGGCGCCCTGTCACAGGGGCTGTCGCAGTTCGGGGTCAGCCTGCCGCCAATCCCGAGCCTGACCGGTGCCACCAGCCCGAGCAGCCTGGGTACCTCCGGGTTCGGCTCGCCCGATCTCGCCAGCCCCGGCCTGACCACGCCGGGTCTGACCACGCCGGGCCTGACCACGCCGGGCCTGACCTCGCCGGGCCTGACCACGCCGGGCCTGACCTCACCGGGCCTGACCTCACCGGGCCTGACCTCACCGGGCCTGACCTCACCGGGCCTGACGCCAGGCGTCACAACCCCGGGTCTCACGCCGGGGTTGGCCAGCCCGAACGCCTTCGGTCCGACAACCGCCGCCGGCGGATTGTCCAACCCGAGCGAGCTTCCGATCAGCGACCCGGTCGGATTGGACCCGTCGGGCGGCACCTACCCGATCCTGGGCGATCCGTCGCTCGGAGCGGCGCCGGCTCCCAGCGGCGGCTTGGTCAGCGACATGATGAGCGCAGCCAACCAGTTGGGTGCCGGTCAGGCGATCGACCTGCTCAAAGGCATGATCCTGCCGGGCCTGACCCAGGCGGCACATGGCGCGGCCGCCCCGGTTCCGCCGCCGCCGATTCCCTGATCGCACGCCCGGCTTCGGATTTCCCCCCGAAACGGCACCGCAGAAGTGAGCCCCTGGTCTGACCAGGGTCACCCAAACTCTGCGGTGCCGTGCCGTGCGAGTAGCACTTTGTTCACTTAAGTAGCGTGTCGAACCAATTGCACCAATAGACACATACGTAACATCGGGTCGTGCCGACCTACCGCCGCCCTCCGGCGATGTTGTTGACCGCCATCGCGGCGACCTTCGTCGTGCTGCCGTGGGCGGTTACCTCGACTGACGGGAACCGCGAGCACGCGCCCCGTACTGGCAGCACCCACCTCGCGCAGCAGCCGTTGGTCGGAGTCGGCGGCGGCGTCACGGTCCGCGAAATCAGCCAATCCACACCTTTTTCCATGGTCGCAATCACCGGCGGTGACCTGACCGGGACGACGGCCCGGGTGCGCGCCCGGCAGACCGACGGTTCGTGGGGCCAGTGGTATGAGACCGAGACGCTGACCGGCCACGGCGACGGTGCTGCCGCCGGTCCACGCGGTACCGACCCGGTCTTCGTCGGCAAGACAACGACAGTGCAAATCTCGATCAACCGCCCGCCCGGCGCGCCCCGCACGTCGGCGCCGAAGACCACGCCGCCGACCGATCTGGGCTACCTCCCCGCCACCACGGAACAACTACTGGCGCAAAATATCTCGGCGATTCTCATTTCGCCGCCACAGGCGCCCGCCGACACCCAGTGGAACCCGCCCACCGCCATCGTCGCCCCGGGCCAGGCGCCGGCCATCATCCCCCGCGCGCAGTGGGGCGCCGACGAAGCGGTGCACTGCGGCAACCGACCGTTCGACCAGCCCATCCGCGCCGCGGTGGTCCACCACACCGCCGAGAGCAACGACTACCAGCCGCAGGACTCGGCGGCGATCGTGCAATCGATCCTCGCTTACCACACCCGGATCCTCGGCTGGTGCGACATCGCCTACAACGCGCTGGTCGACAAGTACGGCCAGGTGTTCGAGGGCCGGGCCGGCGCCCTGCTCGGGCCCGTGCAAGGCGACCACACCGGCGGTTTCAACCGAGACAGCTGGGGTGTGGCGATGATCGGCAACTTCGACGACGTCGCGCCGACGCCGAGTCAGCTGCACACCACCGGCCGGCTGATCGGCTGGCGGCTCGGCGTGGACCACATCGACCCGAGGGGCACCGTCGCCTTGCCGTCGGCCGGCGGCGAGAACACCAACTTCGATCTGAACGCCGTCGCGATGCTGCCGACCATCTTCGCCCACCGCGACGTCGGCGCCACCGACTGCCCGGGCAACGTCGCCTATGGACTGCTCGACGAAATCCGGGATACCGCCGGGCATTTCAGTGGGCCGCCGCGGCCGGAGGATCTTGCCCTGTCGCTGCAGGGCGGCGCCATCTATGACCGCTGGCAGGCCATCGGCGGCCCCAGCAGCGTGCTGGGAGCGCCCACCTCGCCCGAAGCGATCGGGTCCGGCGACGCGCGCTACGCCACCTTCGAAAAGGGCGCGATGTACTGGTCTCCGGCGACCGGCCCGGAGGTGGTCACCGGGGCCATCTACGACGCCTGGGCCTCGCTCGGCTTCGAACGCGGGGCGCTGGGCCTGCCGACCAGCTCGGAATTCCAGGAACCGCTATGGGTCAAGCAGAATTTCCAGCACGGCACGCTGAACTTCGACCGGCTCTCCGGACGGGTCAGCCGGGTGATCGACGGCGTCGTCGAGGAATTACCGCCGCCGCCTGCCACCGGGCCGCCGGTTCAGCTCGAGCGGTTCTCCCCGGTGGCCCCGGCCGCCTGACGGGGCCGCGAGCGTAACGCTGTAGCGCTTTTCCGTGCGTGAGGTGGCAGTGGCGTTACGCTCGGCCCACAAAAGCCCAGGGCTGCTAAAGCCACCATCGCTCGAGGACCCGTGCCACCCCGTCGTCGGCGTTGGTAGTGGTGACCTCGTCGGCGGCCGCGAGAGCGTCGGAATGCGCGTTACCCATCGCCACCCCGAGGCCGGCCCGCAACAGCATCGGCACGTCGTTGGGCATATCGCCGAATGTGACCCAGTCCGCGTCCGGAATACCCAGCGGTTCAGCAATTTCGGCGATACCCGCGCCTTTGTTCACGCCGGCCGGCATGATCTCGATCAACCCGTTGTCGGTCGAGTAGGTGAGCTCGCCCTCGACCCCGACATGCCGGGCCAGCGCCGCTGCCATGTCGGCGCTGCGCGCGCCGGTCTTACGGACCAACAGCTTGATTGCGGGGGCGCTGAGCAGGTCTGCGAGCGAAACCTCGGTGTTGTCGGGGTTGAGCCAGGCATGCTCGTAGCCCGGCGAACTGACGAATTGCGGGGTGGCGCTGTCGTGCGCACCCTCGCCGAACCGCTCGACGGCCAGCCCCGCACCGGGAATGACCCGGGTGGCGATCTCCGCGAGCGTGCGCAGCGCATCCGTCGACAGGGTTTTCGCAGACAGCACGCGGTCGGTCTTCGGGTCGTAGAGCACAGCGCCGTTGGCGCACACCGCCATCGGCGCAAACCCCAGCCCGTCGACCACCGGCGCAATCCACCGGGGCGGGCGACCGGTAGCGAGCACGAACAGCACGCCGGCGTCGACCGCCGCGCGCACGGCATCGCGGGTGCGCGGGGTGACCTGTTCGGTTTCGTTGATCAGCGTGCCGTCGACATCGCAGGCGATCAGCGCGGGCAGGGTCAATGGATACCGCTTTGGCTCTGCCCCGGGCGGGTCACGCCGTCCGTCCCGTGTTTCGCCCAGCGCTTCTGCAGTTCGCGCAGCCGGATCCGTTGCGAATCATCGCGAGTCGGTGCGCTACCGCCGAGCCGTCGCGGCACCCAGAACTCCCCCGCGGGATGCGGATACTCCTCCTGTACCTGGTAGAGCAGTTGGTTCAGCGCCGTGCGTAGATTGGCGTTGAGTTCGTCGGAGGTCCCGTGCGGGGGCAGTGGGCGGCCGGCGGCGACCGTGATCGGAATCTTGTTCCGGAACAGCTTCTTTTCGTGGTCTTTGGGCCAGATGCGGTGCGCTCCCCATACGATCAGCGGGACGATCGGCACCTGCGCCTGCAGCGCCATCCGGGCTGCACCGGTCTTGAACTCGCGCAACTCGTAGCTGCGACTGATGGTGGCCTCGGGGTGCGTTCCGATCAACTCACCCGCACGCAAGCGCTCGACCACGACGTCGAAAGCGTCGTGCCCGTTGCGGCGATCCACCGGGATCAGCCGCGCGTGCCTGATGACGTAGTCAACGGCTTTCACCTCCGCCATCTCGGCCTTGATCATGAAGTACATCCGGCGGCCGCGCTCGCGGACGGCGAGCATCGTCGGCAGCCAATCGAGGTAACTGGTGTGGTTCTGAGCGAGCAACGCGCCGCCGCGCTCGGGAATGTTCTCCAGCCCCTTGAAGGTGAAACTGGTTCCGTTCATCGCGACCACAGGCGGTACAACCCACTCGCAGAACCGGTAAAACGATTCTGGCATGGCAGTCACTCCTTCTTTCCGCGGCGTTCGGCCCGCTTGCGCGCACGCTCGGACCTCTCAGTGTCCTCAATAATTTTTGCCTCCGCCACCGTCGGTGCGCTGCCACCGAGCCGTCGCGGCACCCAGAAAGCGCCTTCGGGGTGCGGATACTCCGCTTGAACGCGATGCAGCAGCGACGTCATCGCCTCGCGTAGAGCGGCGTCCAGATGCTCGATATCGCCGGACGGCGGTAGCGCCGGTCCCGCCGCCACGATCACCGGGATCTTGCGTCGGCCGATGTTGCGGGGGTGGTCCTTGGTCCAGATGCGCTGGGCACCCCAGACGATCAGCGGCACCGTCGGGACCCCGGCCGCCAGGGCCATCCGCGCCGCACCGGTCTTGAACTCCTTGAGCTCGAAGCTGCGGCTGATGGTGGCCTCCGGCATCAGGCCGACCACCTCACCGTCCGTCAGTAGCCGGACCGCCTCGGCGTAGGCGCGCGATCCCGAAGCGCGATCGACCGGGATGGTCTTGGTGTGGTTGATCAGGAAATTGACCACCTTCACCTGCTGCATCTCTGCCTTGATCAGGTAGCGGATGCGCCGACCGCGGGCGTTCGCGGCCAGCGCCGCGGGAAGCCAGTCCACGTAGCTGGTGTGGTTTATGGCGATGACGGCCCCACCGGTACGCGGAATGTGTTCGAGATGCTGAAAGTCGATCGTGGTGCCGGTCACCGCGACCAAGGCCTTGGCCATGATCTCCAGCGTGCGATACACCGGCTCCATCACCGCTACCCGGCGCGACCCGCCTCACGACCGGCCCGGGCTGCAGCGCGTTGGCTGGCTTCCTCAGCGTCCAATTGGGCGGCCTGAGCCAGGGTGGGCGCACCGCCGCCGAGCCGGTGCGGCACCCACCATTCGCCCGCCGGGTGCGCGGGGTAACTGTCTTGTGCCTGCTCCAACAGATGCTGCATCCGCGAGTGCAGCAACGCGGTCAGCTCGGCCGCCGGCAACGTCGGAGCAATCGGCTCACCGACCACGATCACGATTGGCACCTTTGGCCGGAACAGCTTCTTGGGGTGGTCCTTGGTCCAGATCCGCTGGGCGCCCCAGACGATGTGCGGGATGATCGGCACGTTCGCCTCGATCGCCATCCGCGCGGCGCCGGACTTGAACTCCTTGATTTCGAAGCTGCGGCTGATCGTGGCTTCCGGGTAGACCCCGACCAGTTCACCGGCCTTGAGCCGGTCCACCGCGGCCTCGTAAGACGCTGTCCCACGGGACCGGTCCACCGGGATGTGCCGGCAGCCCCGCATGATCGGTCCGGTGATCTTGTTGTCGAAGACTTCCTGCTTGGCCATGAACCGCACCTTGCGTTTGCGGTTCTTCAGGAAGGTCGGCAGGCCGGCCAGGGTGAAGTCGAAGTAGCTGGTGTGATTGATGGCGATGACGGCGCCGCCCTCGGGGATGTTCTCCTGGCCGACGACCGTAAAACGCAGACCCTGCACTCGCCACGTCAACCGCGCCAACGCAATCACTGTCCCGTATACCGGTTCCACGGTGGTTAAGACTAGTGTTCGCGGGCTTGCTGCTCTAGCGGGTCGGGCGTTTCGACGGTCTCGGGCTGAATTATCTCGCGTCGAACCGCTGTGCCCGGCTGCGCCGCCCTTGCGATCGCCATTAGGCTCAGGACGTCAGACGACCGCGACCAAAGGGTGTCAGTGCAGGTCACCAGCATCGGCCACGCCGGCTTCCGGATCGATACAGCGGCCGGCAGCATTCTGTGCGATCCGTGGGTCAACCCGGCCTACTTCGCGTCCTGGTTCCCGTTCCCGGACAACAGTGGCTTGGACTGGGACGCGCTCGGCGACTGCGACTACCTCTACATCTCGCATCTGCACAAGGACCACTTCGACGCGACGCTGCTGGCCGAGCACGTCAACCCCGACGCCGTGGTCCTGCTACCGGACTATCCGGTACCGGATCTCAAGAATGCACTCCAACTGCTGGGGTTTCACCGGTTCTTCGAGACCACCGATTCGCACGTGCACCGGATCGCCGGGCCGAAGGGCGAGTTGGACGTCATGATCATCGCGCTGCGCGCTCCGGCCGACGGCCCGATCGGCGACTCGGGGCTGGTGGTCAGCGACGGCGTGACGACGGCTTTCAACATGAACGATGCGCGGCCAGTCGATCTGGACGTGCTGGCGCGCGCGTTCGGTCACGTCGACGTGCACATGCTGCAGTACTCCGGTGCGATCTGGTATCCGATGGTCTACGACATGCCGGAGCGGGCCAAAGAGTCGTTCGGCATCCAGAAGCGCCAGCGCCAGATGGACCGGAGTCGCCAGTACATCGCGCAGGTGGGGGCGACGTGGGTGATTCCGTCGGCCGGCCCGCCGTGCTTCCTGGATCCCGAGCTGCGCCACCTCAACGACGACCACGGCGATCCGGCCAACATCTTTCCCGACCAGATGGTCTTCCTCGACCAGCTGCGGCACAACGGTCACCACCACGGCCTGCTGATGATGCCCGGTTCGACCGCCGAATTCACCGGTCCGCATCTGAACTCACACCAACACCCGTTACCGACCGAACAGGTCGAGGCGATTTTCACCACCGGCAAAGCCGATTACATCGCCGACTACGCCGCCCGGATGGAGCCGGTGCTGGCCGCGGAGAAGGCCCGTTGGGCGCCCGCCGCCGGCGACCCTCTGCTCGAGCCGCTGCGCGCGAAGTTCGAGCCGATCATGCTGGCCGGGGCCGAGATCTGCGACGGCATCGGCTATCCCGTCGAGCTGGTGCTGGGCCCGGAGCGGGTTGTGCTCGACTTTCCCAAACGCACGGTGCGCCAACCGATTCCCGACGAAAAATTCCGTTACGGGTTCGCCATCCCAGCTGAGTTGGTGCGCACCGTGCTGCGCGACAACGAGCCGGACTGGGTCAACACCATCTTCCTGTCCACCCGGTTCCGGGCCTGGCGGGTCGGCGGTTACAACGAATACCTGTACACGTTCTTCAAGTGTCTGACCGATGAGCGGATCGCCTACGCCGACGGCTGGTTCGCTGAGACCCATGACGACTCCGCCTCTATCACCATGAACGGCTGGGAGATTCAGCGCCGCTGCCCGCACCTGAAAGCCGACCTGTCCACGTTCGGCATCATCGAGGGCAACACCCTGACCTGCAACCTGCACGGCTGGCAGTGGAACCTGGAGAACGGCCGCTGCCTCACCGCCCGCGGTCATCAGCTGCGGAGCTCCCGGCAATGAGCGCTGACACCGCCGACTGCTACGACGATGGCCTCGTTCAATTGGACCGCGAGGCGATTACGTTGCGCCGCTACCACTTTCCGTCCGGTACCGCAAAGATCATCGCGCTGCGGCAGGTCCGCGGCTACCAGGCCGAACCGCTGGGGCTGCTACTGCACCGGTTTCGCATCTGGGGCAGCTCCGACCTGCGCCGCTGGCTGCCGCTGGACATGGGCCGGCCGTTTCGGTCTACCCTGATCACGCTCGACGTGCCGGGCACCCGGCCCAGCCCGGCGTTCACGCCGGCCGACGCGCAAGAGTTCACCGCGCTGCTAGACCGACTGCTCGACGAGCGGGGCTAGCGGCTTCGGCGTCCGGCGTCGGCCAGGGCTTCGCGGGCCGCGTTATAGCCCGGAGTGAACGTGATACCCGGTCCGCCATGGCATCCGGTACTGGCCAGGTACAGTCCGTCGATCGGAAGCTGCTGTCCGAGGTAGCCTTTCGGGCCAGGCCGATTCGGTCCGATCTGGTTCGCCTGGAACAGGCCGTGGCAGTAGTCGCCGCCGGGCGCGCCGAACATCACCCCCATGTGCTTAGGGGTGAAGGTGGTGTGTCGGCTGATGCTGCGCTCGAAGTTGGGCGCCAAGCGGGTGATCTTGCCGATCACCCGTCGGCCCATCTCGACCTTGGCCGCGCCATAGTCACGATCTTTCGCGTCACTTTCTATCGGGAACCACAACGCGAATGCCGATGCGGCGTGTTTGCCGGGCGGGGCGAGGTCGGGGTCGTTCTGCGAGGGCACCTGGAAGACGACCGTCGGATCGGCCGGCACGATCCCGCGCCGGCAGTCCTCCCACTGTTGTTGCACTTCTTCGGGGGTGCTGAAGATGCCGATCGACGCCTGCATGCTCGGGTCGTTGAGCATCTCGTACGGGGCGATGAACTCGGGTGCCTCGTCCAGCGCGAAATGCATCTGAATGTAGCTGCCGCGGTGATCGATTCGCGCGTAGCGTGCACGAATGTCGGCGGGCAGCGCTGCCTGGTCGACCAGCTCGTTGACGGTCAGGTCGGGCGCCAGCGCCGAGACGACGATCGGCGCCGTCACGGTCTCGCCCGCCTCGGTGCGCACCCCGCAGACCTCGGCCCCGCGCAGCACAATCTCGGTGACCTTGGTACGCAACCGGACCTCACCGCCGTCACGTTCGAACATGTCAACCAGATGTGAAGTGAGCGAACCGATTCCGCCGCGCAGCTTCTTCATCTGCATGGTCGCGCCCTCGGGCACGCCCAGCCCGAACGCCAGTGCGGCGGCACTGCCGGGGGTTTCGGGCCCGCGGTACAAGGTGTTGACGGCCAGGACGGTCATCGAGCCGCGCAGCGCGCCGTGCTTCTCCCGGTCGGGCAGATAGCGGTCGAGCACGTCGGTGACCGAGCCGAACAGCATGTCGTCGATCGCGGCACGTTCGAATTCGTTCGTCGCACAGGCATACATCTCGTCGAGAGTTTTCGGGGGCACGCCGGCGTCGAATCGGCCGAGCGCCCGAGTCGGCGCCATGGCCCACGCCATCAGCCCGGCCATGCCGTTGACGGCGTCGGCGCCGTGCACCTGGCCCAGATGGGTGAACAACTTGACCGGGTCGCTGTACTGGATCATCGGGTCGTCACCGACCCCGCGCAGCGCCACCGACATCACGTCCAGGTCTATGGTGGGTATCGAGTCCAGGTCGAGCTCTTGGCGAATGACCGGCGCGGTGGGGAATTGCACAGAGCCGGCGATCTCGAAGCGGTAGCCGTCGAACAGTTCCACGGTGGACGCCATCCCGCCGGCGTAGAGCTTCGATTCCAGGCACAGCGTGCGCAGGCCGGCCCTTTGTAGCAGTACCGCGGCGGCCAGTCCGTTGTGGCCGGCACCAATCACAATCGCGTCGTAATCGGTCATCTGCGCCGCCTTCCGCTCTGCTGAGCAGGCTGACAGGGATGGGCAGTTTTGTCAATTATGACGAAACATGGTTCGGCCAGGTCTCGGTGAGCCCGGTCCGCAGCGTCTCCAGCGCGAGATGGCAGACCCGGGCCAACTCGCCCAGCGAGCGGTCGTCGCCGAGCATCCAGACCTCCATGGCGCCGAACACGGCCGCGGCGACACAGCGCGCGGTCACGGCAAGGCGCACCCGTTCGTCGGCGACCGGATTCGCCGTACCGCTACGCCGTTGCAACTGGGTGACGATGGCGTCGGCAAAGTCGGCCTGCACCTGCTGGATGTGCCTGACGATGCGGCCCGGGTCGATCTCGTGACTACGCAGCGCCGCGATTTTGGCAACGGCGTCAACGTCATACGGGAAGGCGAAGATCGCGGCCTGCACCGAGTCGATGATCGATTCGCCGACCGGCCGGTCGTTCAGTGCTGCGCGAAACCAGGTCAGCCCGGCGTAATCGGCGAACAGCAGATCGTGCTTGGAGGAGAAGTGCCGATAGAACGTGCGCAGCGTGACACCGGCGTCCGCGGCGATCTGCTCGGCCGAGGTGTCCTCGACGCCCTGGGCCAGGAACCGCACCACTGCCGCTTGCCGCAGCGCTTCGCGAGTGCGTTCACTGCGCGCGGTCTGCGCGGGCCGGATCATCCCTGCAAATTACCCCAGATAACGGTTTGTCAATATTGACAAAACTTGGGACCCGGGGTGAGACTGCGCGATGGTCTCGCTTCTCAGCCACGCGATCCTCGGACTCGGGGTGATCGCCTGGATCGTCGCGTCCAACCGCCGGGTCTTCGCCCGCCCGAACGGCGGCGCACTGTTCTCCCCGCTGGAGGCGCTGTACTACCTGATCGGCATCGCCTCGATCGTGTTGGGCTGGTACTTCAATATCCGCTTCGTGCAGGAGTATTCGCAGGGTTCGACGAATCCGCTATGGGGACAGCACGGCAGCTGGGCCGAATACGTCCGGCTGATGTTCACCAACCCGGCCGCGAGTTCGGCGAGCCAGGACTACACGATCGCCAATGTGGTTCTGTTGCCGCTGTTTACCATCGTCGACGGTTACCGGCGTGGGCTGCAGCGGCCGTGGCTGTACTTCGTCTCCAGCCTGTTCACCAGTTTCGCGTTCGCGTTCGCGTTCTACTTCGCGACCATCGAGCGCCAGCACCGGCACGCACGGGCAGGCCAGGCGCTCGGCGTCTAGGTTGCGCGCGGCCTGACCCGACGCGCCGCTTCAACCGCATTCCGCCGTGCGACGTCCAGGTTTTCGTCGCAGGCCAAGGCGACACCCATGCGCCGTTTGACGAAACTTTCCGGCTTTCCGAACAAGCGCAGTTCCGTCCGGGGCACCCGGAGCGCCTCGTCCACACCGTCGAAGACGACGCCCTGCGCATCCAAGCCGCCGTAGATCACCGCGCTGGCGCCCGGTGTCCTACACGCGGTGTCGACCGGAAGACCGAGAATGGCCCGGGCGTGCAGCTCGAATTCGTTCTGCAATTGGGTGATCATTGTGACCATCCCAGTGTCGTGCGGCCGCGGGCTGACCTCGCTGAACCAGACCTGGTCACCCTTGACGAAGAGCTCCACCCCGAAGATCCCTTGTCCACCAAGCTTTTCCGTGACAGTGAGGGCGATTCGCCGCGCGTCGCCGAGTGCGGCCGCTGACATCGGATGCGGTTGCCAGCTCTCGACGTAGTCGCCGTCGACCTGCTTGTGGCCGATGGGCGCGCAGAATTGAGTGCCCACCGCACCGTCATCGCCGCGCGCTCGGACGGTCAATAGTGTTATCTCGTAATCGAAGTCGACAAATCCTTCGACAATGACGCGGCCGTGGCTGACTCGCCCGCCGGCGATTGCATGGTCCCAGGCCGCCCCGACATCATCAGCGCCCCCCAGCTTGCTCTGACCCTTGCCCGAGCTGCTCATCACCGGTTTGACGATGCAGGGGTAGCCGATCACGTCCGCAGCTTCCCGCAATTCGGGCAACGAGCCGCAGAACCGGTACCGGCTGGTGGGAAGGCCGAGGGTTTCGGCGGCCAGGCGGCGGATCCCCTCGCGATCCATCGTCAGGCGCGCGGCCTGGGCGGTGGGGATCACCCGCACGAAACCGGCCGCCTCGAGTTCCTCGAGCGCCCCGGTGGCGATGGCCTCGATTTCTGGAACGACCAGATCCGGTTTGTCCGCCTCGATCAGTGCCTTGAGCTGGTCTGGATCCGACATCGTGATAGTCCGCGCGTGGTGGGCGACCTGTTGGGCCGGCGCGTTCTGGTAGCGATCGACAGCGATGGTCTCCACCCCGAGGCGTTGAAGCGCGATCACCACCTCGCGGCCGAGTTCGCCGGACCCGAGCACCATGACCTTGGTCGCATTCGGCGAGAGCGGGGTTCCGATGGTGGTCATCGGGCGACCGGTTCCAGCACCTCAGCTCCGACGAACGGGACCAGCGCCGTCGGAATCCGCACACTGCCGTCGGGTAGCTGATGATTCTCCAGAATGGCGACCAGCCAGCGGGTGGTGGCCAGCGTGCCGTTCAGCGTCGCCGCGATCTGCGGTTTGCCGGACGCATCGCGATAGCGGGTGGCCAGCCGCCGGGCCTGGAAGGTGGTGCAGTTCGACGTCGAGGTCAGCTCGCGGTAGGCCTGCTGGGTGGGCACCCACGCCTCACAATCGAACTTGCGCGCCGCCGACGAGCCGAGATCGCCCGCCGCCACGTCGATCACCCGATAGGGCACCTCGATGAGGCCCAGCATCTCTCGCTGCCAGCCCAGCAGCCGCTCGTGCTCGGCCTCGGCGTCGGCGGGGTTGCAGTAGACGAACGCCTCGACCTTGTCGAACTGGTGCACCCGGATGATGCCGCGGGTGTCTTTGCCGTAGCTGCCGGCCTCGCGGCGAAAGCACGACGACCAACCGGCATAGCGCCGCGGCCCGGCGGACAGGTCGAGGATTTCGCCCGCGTGGTAGCCCGCCAGCGGGACCTCGGAGGTGCCGACCAGGTACAAGTCGTCGGCCTCCACCCGGTACACCTCGTCGGCATGTGCGCCGAGGAACCCCGTCCCGGACATCACCTCGGGACGCACCAGCACCGGCGGGATGATCGGCACCAAGCCGTTGTCGGCGGCCAGCCGGATCGCCAGGTTCAGCAGCCCCAGCTGCAGCAGCGCACCCTGGCCGGTCAGGAAATAGAACCGCGAACCTGACACCTTGGCGCCGCGCTCCATGTCGATCAGGCCGAGCTTCTCGCCGAGCTCGAGATGGTCTTTCGGGTCGTCGATCGCAGTCGGTTCGCCGACCACGTCGAGGACCGCGTAGTCGTCCTCCCCGCCCGCGGGCACGCCGTCGATGATCACGTTCGAGATCGCCATGTGCGCGGCCGTAAAGGTCGTTTCAGCCTCGACCTGGCGGGTCTCGGCCGCTTTGACCTGCTCGGCCAGTTCCTTGGCGCGCTCCAGCAGCGCGGGCCGTTCCTCGGGCTTGGCGGCACCGACCTTCTTGCTGGCCGCCTTCTGATCGGCGCGCAGCGAGTCGGCAGTTGCGATCGCGGATCGGCGCGCGGCGTCGGCCGTCAGCAACCTGTCGACCAGCGTCGGGTCCTCACCTCGCTTCTGCTGCGACTCGCGCACAGCGTCGGGGTTGTCCCGGAGCAACTTCAGGTCGATCACGGGCTAGAACCCTACTTGGTGAGTGTGCATCAACGGCAACCATTTCACTTCTGTAACAGCCGTCACTCAACATCGTTTGCCTGTCAGAATGGAGGCGATGTGGCATCGATCCGAGCGCGGCGAGCGCGAGACGTCGGGGACTGTCGGCCCCCGGCGTCGGCTGCCGCGCGTCGAGTGGATGAACTCTTTGAACGGGACGCTGCAGGCGTCGGCGACCCGGCGGGCGTTGCTGCTCACCGCATTGGGCGGTCTGCTGATCGCCGGCCTGGTCACGGCCCTGCCGATCGGCGTTGGCCCTGGACGGCTGGCCGGCTACATCGACCCGGTCCCGCCGACCGGCGCCAAAGGTAACGACGCGTTCAACCGTGCCGCCCGCGGCAACTGTCTGATGTGGCCGGACCGGATGCCCGAGGCCGCCGACATCGTCGACTGCAAGGACGAACACCGCTTCGAGGTCTCCGAGTCGATCGACATGCGCACCTTCCCCGGCTCGGAGTACGGGCCGTCCGCGCCGCCGCCCACGGCCACCCGCATCGAGCAGATCAGCCAGGAGCAGTGCGAATCGTCGGTGCGCCGCTACCTGGGCGCCGAGTTCGACCCGAACAGCAAGTTCGTCATCAGCATGTTGTGGTCGGGCGACAAGGCGTGGCGGCAGTTCGGCGAGCGGCGGATGCTGTGCGGCCTGCAGTTGCCCGGGTCTGGTAACCAGCAGGTCGCCTATCGGGGCAGGGTCGCCGATATCGACCAGTCCAAGGTCTGGCCCGACGGCACCTGCCTGGGCATTGACCCCGCGACCAACCAACCCACCGACATCCCGGTCGACTGCGCCGCCCCGCACGCGATGGAGGTCACCGGGACGGTCAACCTGCTCGCCCGGTTCCCCGAAGGCTTGCCGCCGGAGCCCGAGCAGGACGGCTTCATCAAGGAGTCGTGCACCAAACTGACCGACGCCTACCTTTCGCCGGTCCAGTTGCGCAGCACCACGCTGACGCTGATCTACAGCACGCTGTCGTTGCCGAGTTGGTCGGCCGGTAGCCGTCAGGTGGCGTGCAGCATTGGGGCGACCCTGGGCGACGGCGGCTGGGCGACGCTGCTCAACAGCGCCAAAGGCGCGCTGAAGATCAACGGTCAGTCTCCGGTTCCGCCGCCGGACATTCCGCAGGAGCGACTCAACCTGCCGCCGATCCCAGCCGAGCGAGAGCCCGGCGGAGCGGCCTCGCCGACGAGATCGAACGGCTCGGCCAATTCGCCGGGGTCGAACGGACCCTCGGCCGGATCGAGCAACCAACGGCAAGGCAATCAGCACCTGCCGGGCCAAGCGCCGGCTCCGCAAGCACCCGCTCCGCAAGCACCCGCTCCGGCTCCGCAAGCACCCGCTCCGGCTCCGCCGCCGGCACCGGAGGTGCCCCCGCCGGCCGAGCCCCCCGCGCCACCGCCGCCGCCCGGGCCCCCGCCGGACGGGACACCTTAGCCGCGTGGCCGTGCGGATGGAGCCACAACGGTTCGAGGAATTGGTGGCCGACGCGCTCGATTTGATCCCGCCAAAGCTGGTGGCCGTGATGGACAACGTGGTGATGCTCATCGCCGACCGGCACCCCTTGGATGACGAGCTACTCGGGCTGTATGAAGGCGTAGCGCTGACCGAACGCGACTCGCATTACGCCGGCTCGTTGCCGGACACCATCACGATCTACCGGGACGCGCTGCTGGACTTCTGCGACGACGAGGAGCACGTTGTCGAGGAAGTGAAGATCACCGTGATCCACGAGATCGCCCACCACTTCGGCATCGACGACGTGCGGTTGCACGAACTCGGCTGGGGCTGACGGCGCGGCACCGTGACCGTGTCGGCCCGCGGTGCTACAAACGGCCCATGCGTCAAAACGGTCAAGGCTGCCGCGACTGCCGGGAGCGCCTGGAGCACTGCCACGGCACGCTCATCCAGCATCGGCTACACCGGTCGGAATGCACCGACACGGACTGCGCCGAGCCAGAGTTCTTGCCGCACACGTTCGTTGTCGACTGCGACGCCGTCGGCTGCGACTGCGCGCACCAGGATGCGCCGGTGGCCGTCGCGATCTGAGTCGTCAGCCCATCGGGTCGGAGTCGGACTCCGCCGAGTCGGCCCGCTCGGGATGGAACGGCGGCGTCAGCGTTGCCCACTGGGCGCAATCCCAACCCTGGTCGCCGCTGGGCGTCAGGACCACGAACTCGGTGTTGTCCAGATGATGGTCGATCGCGAAACTACTTGGCACGTCAGCCAATACCGCTGCGGCCAGCCGGATCGCTGCGCCGTGGCTGACGACGACGATGTCGCCGGCCCAGCTGTCGTCGTCGAGGTAGCGGATGCGTAGCTCGCTCAACACCGGCAAGTAGCGATCCAACACCTGGTTGGCGCTCTCGCCGCCGGGCATCGACACGTCTCGTTCGCCTTCGAGCCAGCGTTGATATACGGCGTGGAACTCGTCGACGGCGGCGGCGTCGTCACGGTTTTCCAGGTGGCCGGCCTGGACCTCGTGGAGGCCGGTCACCTCGCGCACCGGCACATCGACCACGCTGCTGATCTGGCTTGCGGTCTGCACCGCCCGGGTCGCGACCGAATGCACCAGCAGACCGGGCGGCGCTGTCAGCGCCTTCGCGAAATCGCGCGCCTGCTCTTGACCCAACGGCGTCAACTCGGTGCCCGGCGGGCGGGTGTCCAAGCGTTTGTCGACGTTGCCGAAGGACTGCCCGTGCCGCACCAGCACCAGGCGCCCGCTCACGGTGCCGCCTCACCGTGGCGCAGCGCTTCCAACCAGCGCCCAGCCTCGTCCAACTGCGGCGGCGGTGCGCCGGCCACCTCGCCCGTCGGCCACGAACCCAAGTAGCGCACATCGGTACACCGCAGATGCAACGCCTTGAGCGCCTCCGCGACGGCATCGTCATCGACATGACCGACGCAGTCCGTGAAGAACACGTAGGTACCCAACTCTCGTCGGGTGGGTCGGCATTCGATGCGGGTCAGGTCGATACCTCGAATCCCGAATTCAGTGAGCGCCGACACCAGCGCGCCGGGCGCGTTGTCGATCCGCAGCACCACCGACGTCCGGTCGGCGCCGGTCCGGGCCGGCGGCGGGCCGGGCCGTCCGACCAGGACGAAGCGGGTACGCGCGTTGGCCTCGTCGACCACGCCGTCAGCCAGCGTCGACAAACCCCGATGCGCGACGGCCAGCGGAGAGCTCACCGCGGCGTCGACACGTCCGTCGGCGACCTGCTGCGCCGCGTCGGCGTTGGAGACCGCCGGACGCAGCTGCGCCGCAGGCAGATGGGCGGCCAGCCACTGCCGCACCTGCGCGGCGGCGACCGGGAAGGCGGCCAGCGTGTGCACATCGGCGGCGGAGCGGCCGGGCCGGACGGCGATGCTGAACGCCACGTCGAGCGTCAGCTCGGCGAAGATCTGCAGCGGCGTTCCGATCGCCAGGCTGTCCAGCGTCGGCATGATGGAACCGTCGATCGAGTTCTCGATCGGCACGCAGGCGAAGTGAGCTGCGCCGTCGCGCACCGCGTCCAGGGCGGCGAAAGTGCTGTCCACCGGCAACAGCTGCCAAGCGTCCACCGGACACGGCGGCACCACGCCGGCTTCGGTCATCTGCAACAGCGCCGCTTCGGTGAAGGTCCCCGCCGGACCGAGATACGCGATGCTGGCCACGACCCCCAACCCTATCGGGTCGTCGGCCGTGCGCCGCTCGTTCGTCGTTGATGACGTCAGGCTCACCTCAGCTCAGTGGGTGGCGCGCCAGGCGGGCGAGCGCCTCGAGACGGAGCCCCCGCGCGACGGCGGTTACCGTGTCGGGGTGGTTGCGCCGCTGAGCAGAACCGAGCAAGGGCCGCTGCGTCTCGAGCTGGTGATCGTGCTCGCCGTGACGTTCGGTCTCAGCGCCGTCACAGCGGCCCTGCAACTGGCGGATTCAGTGCTGCGCGACCTGAGCGCGCAGCGGATTCCGCTCAACCCCAAGCGGTCCCACTTCGACCTGATCGACCTCGGCCTGAACGCGACCGCGGTGGTGCAACTCCTCGGTTGGGGCGCTCTTGGCCTATACCTGTTGTGGCGGGCAGGATTACGGCCTGCCAGCGTCGGGTTGAGCCGGTTCCGCTGGCGCCCCGACCTGCTCGGCGGGGTGGGCCTGGCCGCACTGATCGGACTGCCCGGGTTGGCGCTCTATCTCGTGGCACGGGCCCTGCACATCAACGCCTCGGTGATCCCGTCCGGCTTGGGCGACACCTGGTGGCGCGTGCCGATGCTGGTGCTCACCGCCTTCGCCGACGGATGGGCCGAAGAAGTGATCGTCGTCGGCTACCTGCTGACACGGTTGGGCCAGTTGGGCGTCGGGCCCCGCGCGGCCCTGGTCTGGTCGAGCCTGCTGCGCGGCGCGTACCACCTCTACCAGGGCTTCGGCGCAGGCCTGGGCAACGTCGCAATGGGCCTGGTCTTCGGGTATGCCTGGCAGCGCACCGGCCGGCTGTGGCCGTTGGTGGTCGCGCACGGCCTGATCGACACCGTCGCCTTCGTCGGATACGCCCTGCTGGCCGGTCACCTGCGGTGGCTGCATTGACCGTCGACGACCACCGCCGACGCAAACGGCCACCGCCCCCGGGCCCGGCCCCGCCACGGCCGGTGTCGCCCAATCGGCGTAGCCGGCAACGTCCCACTCGGTCGCCTCGCGGCAAAAGAGCTTGGCTGCAAGTTATTTCGTTGAGCGTCGCGATTGCCGTGCTACTGGGCTGCGTCGCTGTCCTGGGTGGCGGGCTGTGGCTGGACTCGGCGTTGCATCGCCAGTCGGTGCTGACGGATTACTCGGGCCGGCCACCGTCCGGCAGCGGCAGCACCTGGTTGCTGGTCGGCTCCGACAGCCGTCAGGGTTTGACCGCCGAGCAACAGCAGGCGCTGGCCACCGGCGGCGACACCGGCAACGGCCGGACCGACACCATCCTGCTGGTGCACGTGCCCGCCGTGACCTCGAGCACACCGACCACGATGGTGTCCATCCCGCGTGACTCCTACGTCCCGATACCCGGTTACGGCCGCGACAAGATCAACGCGGCCTTCTCGATGGGCGGTGCGCCGCTGCTGGCGGAAACGGTCGAGCAAACCACCGGTCTGCGTGTCGACCACTATGCGGAGATCGGCTTCAGCGGGTTCGCCGGCCTGGTCGACGGCCTGGGCGGGGTCACGATTTGCCTGCGGGCGCCGATGGACGACCCGCTGGCCGGTATCACGCTGCCCGTTGGCTGCCAGAAGCTGGATGGCCGCGACGCGCTCGGCTACGTCCGGAGCCGAGCCACCCCGCGGGCCGATCTGGATCGGATGGTCGACCAGCGACAGTTCATGTCGGCGCTGCTGCACCGGGCGGTGAGCCCGACGGTCTGGCTGAACCCGTGGCGCTGGTATGCGGTGCCGCACGCCGCTGTCGACGCGTTGACCGTCGACAATGGCGAACACGTCTGGGACCTGGCCCGGCTGGCCTGGGCTCTGCACGGCTCACCCACCGAGTTGACCGTGCCGATCGGGGAGTTCACCAGCACCGACGTCGGCTCGGTCGTGGTGTGGGACCACGAGAAGGCCGCCGCGTTGTTCGAAGCGCTGGCCGCCGACCGGCCGGTGCCGTCGACCGTGCTCGGCGACCAGGGGTAGTCCGGTTGTCAGCTGGCGTTGGAGGCCGGGTTGGCCAGGCACACGCCACTGCAGAGCTTCAACCCAGCCTCGGGCGGCCTTCGAGGGTCAATTTGGCTAGACGGGGGTTCCCGGTTGCTTCAGGCTGATTCGCCGCAGGCATCGCCAGCGTTGTTTGAGTTCGGCGTTGGCGCGTTCCCCGATCGCCCATACCGCGGTGAGCAATGTGTTGTAGCTGCGGTTCTCGGCGTCGAGGTCGCGGTCCTTGACTGGGGAGTGCACCCCGATACCCGCACCCTCGTAACCTTTGTCAGCCAACGTCGGCAATCCGTCGGCGGCCGCTTTGTACAACGCGCCCAGGCAGGCAGTGGGCGCGGGCTGCGGTGATGTCGTGGACGCTGCCGGGCTCGGCCTGGCTCGACCAGACGGGAAATCCGCCCGAGTCGGCGATGATCTGCACGGTGGCGCCCTGCGTCTTGTGCTTGCCCGAATACCACCGGCGGTTCCCCTCCTCGGTGCGCTCACCCACCCGGTCGATTTCGATCAGGGTCCCGTCCAACGTGAGGTGCGACCATCCTTCGCGCTTGGCCTGATCGAGCACTTCGTGCAGGTCAGGTGCGTGCTCGGCGATGACATCGATCGCCTCGTGCAGATAGCGGTAACAGGTGGAGATCCCCAGAGCGGCCTCGGCGGCCAGTCTGCGGATCGCCGCGTCCACCGCAACACCAGCTTCGCCTGGGCGCGGGCCGTGCCAGGCCCACCGGGATCGTGTGGTGGTGGTGGTTCGGGCGGGTGGGCCCCGCCGGGGTACGAGTCAGGCATCGGCTCGTGGGCGGAAGAAATCGGAGCAGCCTCCGGCGCATGCGCGCTTACAAGCGTCGGTTGCGCCGGGTATCCGTCGGGAGCCACGGGCATGCTCGGCGCCGCAGCCGGCGTCTGCATGCCGGCGGACGGGACCTGCTCACCCGACGCCGCAGGCGGCGCAGGTTCGTGCACACCGCCACCGGGCGCGGCGGGTGCGGGTGTCGGGTGTTCGGCCGCCGGTTACCGGTGCCGGCTCGTGCTCACCGCCACCCGGCGCGGCCGGCTGGCCGCCTCTGGTGTGGGGAGCGGAAGGGGCATCGATCGGCGGTCGCCCACGGCCTGCGTCGCCCCGGCACCCGCTCCAGGCGCTTGGGCCGGTGCCGGCTCGGCTGGCCTTGCCGACGGGGCGGGCTCGGGTAGTCGCACCGGCGGAGCGGGGGCTGCAACCTCGCTGGGCTTGACGTCGATCGCGTTGAGATCTCGGGCAATGCTGGAACCCTTTGCGGCGATACCGGATTCAGCACCGACACCCAGGATTCCCTCACCGCCGCGTGCCGCCTGAGTCTCGGCGCGAGCCGCTTGTGCCGCTTCGTCGGCGGCCGCGGCAGCTTCTGTGCCAGCCTTGGCTTCCCCGGCGCCTGGAATCAAGAACTGCGCGAAGGTATCGCCAACGTACCCCGCTCCCCGCAGCGGATGATCGCTGGTCCAGTCCTTCGCGTCGACCAGGCCCTTGGCCATGTCGAGCTTCTGATCGAGGAAGCCTCTAGGGTCATGGGCAAACGTCATAGCTTGTGCTATCGGGTTTTCCTCCGCCACGAGCTTTGCCAGGTCCTGGGGATGGGCAACCAGCTCGCCCAGACTGCCCACGGTCCCCAAAACGCTCTTGACGCCACCCTCGCTGAAGTCCAACCCGGCGGTACATTCGTTCGCCACGGCGTTGCCGACGTCATCGCCGAGGTACTGGGTGAACTCCTTGCGCGCACAATTCTTGAATTCTGTTGTCAGCGAATCGAGTTCGTTCATCGCACCCTGAAACGGATAGGCAACGTCCCGGTTCGGCACAGTTGTCATGCGTTGAGGAGGACAACACGGCAATTGAACTCGCCGAGGTGTTGGCCGGCCTCAAGCCCTCCGGCCGCGGGCGGGCTCAACTGGCTCGAAGTATGGCCCGAACTGGTGGAACCCGCACTGGCCAGGCGGCCCAGGATGCCCAGCAAACCCCACACAAGCAGGACAGTGCCGATAGCAATCAGTGCCGTGCCCCGTGAATCTCCAGGACGACGTGGCGGAAAGGCGGGCGGGTAGCCCTGATACGGCGCTGGAGGGTAGGGCATTTGCGGCTGTTGCGGCTGCGGGCCGGGCTGGTACGGATAGCGGCTGCCGCCCAGCATTCCTGGAGGAGGCGGCGGGTAGCCCGGCGGATACGGGCCCGGCTGCACGCGGCTGCGCGAGCGCTGGCGCAAGCCGATGATCAGCATCACCAAGCCGGCCAGCGGAATACCGAACAGCCCGATCAGATATCCCGCCTGAACAGCGGCGTCCCGCTCGGCCAGGAATGTGGTGACCACACGCGGAGTCTAACGCGTCGAACAGCTCTGTTTGGTTTCGGCAGTGTCTCCCTCTGTGCCCGTCGGTTCAGGCCTACCGCAAGCTAAACAGCGGCTTTCCTTCGGGATCAAGAAACGAGGCGACAATGTCATCGACTGTCGCAGATACGTACACCGATAGCCTCACCAGTCGGTCAGTACCTGTCCACATGTCTCTGCTGGAGATTGCCACCACCGCGCCGCCAGAGTCGATCAGCGCCATCCGCTCCTCGACCCCGTCAAACGTGCGTGTGCCGAGGGTGAACCCGGGCGCAATCTCCTCGCGAGACAAAGGCTCGCGCACATCTGGCAGTCGGCGATGCTCCCTGATGGATGGGCCTAGATCCCCGAACAGGTACCTCTCGATGGTCTCCATCGAGGGCGCGGCTAAGACGAGATGCTCAGGGCCGCTGCGGTCTAAGTGGGTGATTACGAACCAGCCATCGCCGCCTCGCCCGATGAAATAGCGGAGCTGGCCGCCCTCTTTCCAGAACATTGGGCGCCCGTCCTCGGCCTCGGACACCCCCCAACCGGCGCCGCTCGCCCACTCCGCCAGTCGCGCAGAAACCTCGACCCGTTCCGTCATCGCAACACGCCCCATTTCTTTTTCAGGTCTCTCACGCTCACTGGCTCACCGTCGGCATTGAGTATTCGCACTTGTGTCGCACCCCCGGGCTGACCCAATCCCGTTGCTACTTCGGACACTTCGATGCGCCAACCTTCGGGGAGGCGGTCGAGGCGGTAGGCGTTTCGAGGATCGCCGAGGGAATCGACGTGCATCGCGCGTTCTTCCCACGGTGCCGGCACGCCGTCTTTCATCACCGCTAGATAAGCGCCATCGCTCTCTCCGATGCGGTCCACCTGTTCGCCGAAGTATTTCTTGAATTGGTCGAGGTCGCTAAACGCGACCTTGGTGTGCGGTACCGCGCCGTCGTTGCCGGGGAAGTTGTACCAGTGCTCGCCATTCGGCCCCAGTCGATTGAAACGCTCTGCGGATTCCTGTTGTGTGTAGGGGTGCCCGTGCGGATCGCGGCCGAACGGCGCCTCTGGGTCCTTCATAATTTCGGCGACGTCGGGGTGTATGTGACTCGGGTCTGCTGGGTTGTGGTCATAGCCCCAATGCTCGGGCAACGGCTCGCCGTAGTGCGGGTCAATGTCGTCTTTGTTGGGCAACCGCTCCCACCCGTCGCCCGAGGGCTCGTGTGAATACAGCGGATCGTGTGCGCTACCGTGATCGCCGCCGCCACTGCCGCCCGCGCCGTCTCCGCCGCCGTGATCACCACCACCGCCGTGGCCATCACTGCTACTGCCATGGCCGCTACCATCACCACCATGGCCACCGCCGCCGCCGTGGCCGCCGCCCCCGCCAGGCCCACCGGGGTCGTGCGGCGGTGGTTCGGGTGGGTGGGCCCCGCCGGGGTATGAGTCTGGGATCGGCTCGTGGGCGGGAGACATCGGAGCAGCCTCCGGCGCATGCGCGCTTACAAGCGTCGGTTGGGCCGGGTATCCGTCGGGGGTCACGGGCATGCTCGGCGCCGCAGCCGGCGTCTGCATGCTGGCGGACGGTACCTGCTCACCCGACGCCGCAGGCGGCGCAGGTTCGTGCACACCACCGCCCGGCGCGGCGGGTGCAGGTGCCGGGTGTTCGGCCGCCGGTACCGGCGCCGGCTCGTGCACACCGCCACCCGGCGCGGCCGGCTCACCACCACCGGTGTGGGGCGACGAATGCGCACCGTCTCCAGCACCGTGAGGCGTGCCAGCGACCGCTGAGGCCGGCTCGGTCGAAGCCGGCCGCGCGGTCGCATCCACCGGTGCTTTACCGGCGCCATTGCTGCCGGCCGCCGCCCCCGCCTCGGCCGGCCGC
>Ga0209012_1000335_pt1 | contig 68100 bp, 60 predicted proteins | sample RS3BMetagenome_FD_184735 | JGI IMG/M metagenome (GOLD analysis project Ga0209012, IMG submission 184735) | Ferric oxide microbial mat and aquatic microbial communities from Rainbow Spring, Yellowstone National Park, USA - RS3B (SPAdes) (version 3) ... | reverse complement strand
CCCGTGAGAACCAACCGTTCAGGAAGGTAGCCGTTACGCACCACTTGTCGGTGGCCTTGGGCATCGACTTGGTCGGTGCGGGCGTCAATCCACTGCTGAATCTCGATCTGCACCGCCTGGGTCAGCAGACGCTGCGCCCCATCACGCAATACCTCCGTTAAGGCATCGCTGCACAGCGGAATTGGAAATTGAACCGTTTCGGTCATACTCTTACTCATGGTGGCGTACTCCTAAAAAAAGAGAAAAAACAAAACTTTAGGTTACGCCGCCTGTTTTACGCCGTCCACAACTTTTGATAGTATCTCGTGTGGGTGTGAGCCCAGGCACCTCCATCACAGGCTTTTCAACGGTGACCATTAATCCACCTTACGCCCTTTACCCCGGAGGAAACACGCCAGCGCAGGCCCAAACCGACCTCACGGCCGCATATGATCAAGCAGTCGGGTTGACGGGTGCTACAAACCTGTCGGGTCAGGACTTGGCCGGCAAAACGCTTAATCCAGGCGTGTATGCATTTTCTTCGTCTGCGGCGCTGACCAGCGGTATATTGACTCTCAACGATCAGGGCAATCCGAACGCTCAATTCGTCTTCCAGATCGGTTCCACCCTTGTCACTGACAGCGGATCGGCGGTTGAAATGAGCAATGGTAGCCAGGATCCTAATATATTCTGGCAGGTCGGCAGTTCGGCCACGCTAGGTACCAGTAGTGTGTTTGAAGGACACATTCTGGCACTGACCAGCATCACGCTGGGTACGGGTGCCAATATTGTCGATGGCAGCGCGCTGGCGCGGAACGGTGCCGTGACCCTTGAAGGCAACGTCATAAGCAACGCGACGCCCGAGCCCGGCGCATGGACGCTGACACTTGTGGGCCTCGGAATTTTCGGTCTGCCCCATGTGGTGCGTCGCCGGTAAAGGCCCGGCAATTAAAAATGTGGCCGCCAGCAGTGTTTTGGTGGCGTAACGGTCAGGCGTGTGCCGTGTGTGGGCGCGTCCTTACGCGGAATCAGTATCACGGCAAAATTTTACATTTCGCACGCGGCTTTTTCCTGCGTCACCTTCAGACGCGTCGCGCAGGCGTGGCATCATCAAGCAGAACTTGGATTTAATCACTGCGGGGACTCGTGCCCGGTGAATCACCAGCCGGCGGGCTGAATTGCCAATAAATGAATCTTGAAAATCAGCGGAGTATTGGCGGGTATAGTTGGTGGGCTACCCGCTTTGCCGTACGCCAGCTTGGCCGGAATAACCAGTTGCCGGATTCCGCCAACGCGCATGCCCACCACGCCAATATCCCAACCTTTGATGACTTGCCCCGCACCCACTTGAAAAGTAAATTGCTGATCACCATGCAGGCTGGAGGCATCGAAAATCGTGCCATTGGGCAACCATCCCGTGTAATGCACGGCAATGGTCTGGCCGCTTTTTACTACGGGGCCTTTACCCAGCTTCACTTCCTCAATTTTTAACCCGTCGGCCAACTTCCAAGCTTTAACAAATTTGGTTGCAGGTTTAGTATTTGGTTTGACCGTGCGTTTCTGCGCACGACGTTTGCCTGCAGTTGTTGGCGTATTGGTGGCAATCAGGTGAATGCGAAATGTAAGTGTGGCATTGGGGGGAATAGTGGGGGGGGCACCCTGACTGCCATAGGCCAGCTTTGGTGGGATTACCAGTTGCCGGATTCCACCCGGTTTCATTCCCACCACGCCAATATCCCAGCCTTTGATAACTTGGCCGGCGCCCAATTGAAAACTGAATGGCTTGTTGCCATGAAACTTGGACGCGTCAAATATTTTTCCATTGGCCAACCATCCTGTGTAATGCACACTGACGGAATCGCCCGGCTGCGCCGCGCGACCTTTACCAATTTTGACATCCTCAATTTTCAGGCCATCGGCCAGCTTGTGCACTTTGACAAATTTAACGGCCGGCTGGTCGGCCATCACGACCGGTGCCGGTACTGCTCCGCCTGCAGGTTTCTGCATTTGTGAAGCGGGTAGTGCCGCAGCCAGCGATGCCAATGCGATTAACATTCCCGCTACCTGCACAAACGATAAGACAACCTTTTTAATTTGCATGAAGTCTCCAAAATCAGGACTGGCCCTGCCAGATAACCCATACCCAGCCGCCACCTGCGGACCGCATTTGCACCCATACGCCATGGGGCAGATGTCTGAGGCGTGCAGCGTAAAACGCCAACGCCTCTTTGGCAACCGAAATCCCGTTACGCCGCGCTAATTTTTTATATAATGCCATGCGAAAGCCATTTTCAGCATCCAAAAATTGCGATTGCGCCGCCGAAAGGTGTTCACGCGCCGCCAGATATCCGGTATGTGCCTCGCCAACCAATTTGCGCTTCAGCAGCGAAAGTACCCTTGGGTAATCCGCCCGCAGACGCATAAATAACTGGTGAATGGTCATCGAGTCACCCCCGTCGGCAAATAGCACCACACCTCTGATACCGGTCAGGCGAAGGGAACTGGGGCCCGTGGCACTGGCTGACGAGGGTGTTGTTGTTTTTGCATGGTTGCCCCGGGCTGGTACGGTCGGTATTTGCGACGTATCGCCGGCAATGTAGTCCATACCTTGCTGCGCCTGCTCCTGGATAACCACCGTAAACTTTCCCTTAAGGTTCACGTTGACCTCCAGCGGCTTTTGCTGGCTTAAAACCACATCGTTATGCGTCCGCAGGCAGCCGGCAAGCAGACTTGCCCCAATCACCAGACATCCTGCCGTTATTACGCGGGTGGCACGGTTTTTGACATGCATCATGGCTGTTCTCCTTACATCACGACTCGGTATATTTTAACCGTGCGCCATGAATTCGCATCCGCGGGCGACATTAATGAATGTCCGGATGCGTAAATTCATGCGCCAGGTTATATAGTTTTCGAATGCCGGTGTTCGGCAGCAAAATGGTGCTGCTGTACGACTTTAAATCGCGGGGGCGATACATCACTTTTTGGCCGTCAATTTTAATCAGGTGCGGTTTGAGCTTTTGCGGGTTGCCCTTGCCGCGGATAAAAAGGAAGCGAATCTGCATACCCTTGGCAGTTTCCTGGGCGGTTAAGGTTTCGCTGACAAACGGATAGTCTCGCAAGTCTTCCATCATCAGTGCAGCCATACGGCGGCCGTAAGCATTTACCACTCGCCGGGTAAGAATGGGGACATTTTTAATTTTTAATAAACCTGGCCCGCTGGCGCGGATGGTCAGATGGCCAATGGGGCGTCGGTGAGGTTTCCAGATAAATTCCGCCGTGAGATTTGCCGGCCCAACCACATCCAATTTGGATGGGGCAAAGAACTGAAATATCCGCTGCTGATTAATGCCGGTTGCGTGCAGCCATACTTGCACGGTGCCGGTGACCGGCTGGTAAGAAGCGGTCAACATCCAAGGGTGGTGATTAAACATTCCGTGGCAGCTTTTAACGGTCAAGGTTTCGCGCTGGTAGCTTATTAGCCCGCTGATGTGGTGAAGCAAAAAAGCTTTCCACCGGAAGTTTGCGATTTCAAACACACCCTTGGAAAGTGTCAATCGGGGCGGGGCCGGGCCGACGTTTACATAATTAAGGCTGCCTGAAAGCGCCGCATGATGACATACATACGTGGGTGTTTTGGCCCTGGGCCAACGGACACTTCGCGCTGACAACTGCAGTGTGCCAACGGCGGAAGAAATCGCATTGGGGCCGTTGTGCGTGATCCTGCCGGAAAAGTGCAATGCGCCATCAACGATTTCGACCGGCTGGCCATAAATCAGCAGCGGGGCGGGGTGGCGGGCGGCAATTGCGTCCACCGGACATTGTGCAATGACGAGCAGCGGCAGAAGGTGTCGGAGCAATCGCTGCGTATGGCAGCAGATAAAATGACGGGCCAGCAATGTCATTGTATGAGGAGAATACCGCAACCCGCAATGTCTGTCTGGTTTGGGTACCAATTGGCATTTCCACGCGAGTCATCACCGGTGGATCGGTATCCGGGAAGCGTCGCCGTCCGTTATCGATAACAGGGGCGGCTGGGTGGGGCTACAATCCACGGCGCACAAATGACCACCGCACTGCTGCGGATGCGTTCCAGATACGCTTTCAAATCGCTTTCAGAAAACTTTTGTAGAAACTCTACCTTGGCTGAGTGATTCAGTGCGAGAATGGCTGAAATCAGTTCACTTTTATCGACGATGCCCATGCCAGCGACTCCTTTCGCATCAGCGAGGCAAACGAACGCAGTCGGGCCATCCATAGCTGACTGCAGACAGAACACTGCCCAACTATTGAATGTCGAGCGGTCGCGATCCAAAACTTTAGCCAATTTTGTCGAAATAATTTATGGGACGCAATTTCGCGTTGCGGCGTCTCTTGTGTTTGGCAATACATCCATCTGGGTATTCAACAGGGGATTGCAAATTGTCCGGATGTGTGGTCTGCGATGCGCAGCCACCCCATCCAACCGAACCCCGGGCAAGCCCAAGGCTATATGGTCGGAAGGGGGCAGATGGAGAGTCGTCACGGTCGGGCAGAAATTCAAACTGGTTGTCGGTACCGGCTAAATGCCTTAATCTCACCGGACCGGTTCTTTGCGGAGGAAATTTGTGCAGCGTATCGCCATCAATCAGCTACAAGAAGGGGACATCCTAAACCAGGTTTTTGTACTGCAGGACAAGGTTTTGGGTACCACCAGTACAAACAAGCAATTTCTTCGTGCGGAGTGTCTGGATGCTACTGGCAAAATACATTGTCGCATGTGGAATATCTCGCGTGATGTATACGACAAGATCAAATCGCCCGGATTTGTTCAGCTCAAGGGGCGAATTGAACTTTATCAAGGCCACCTGCAATTGATCGCCGAATCAATCGTCTCAGTGGAAAATCAGGAAAAAATCAACCGAGCTGATTTTCTGCGTGCGACGAGCAAAAATGTTCCCGATATGCTCCGGCGACTGGAGGAAATTCTCTCAACCATCAAAGATGCAGATCTCAAGGCGCTGGTTGATTCTTTCCTGCAGGATAAGCCGTTCATGGATAAGTTTATCACATCGCCTGCGGCTGCCAGTTTGCATCATGCATGGCTGGGGGGGCTGCTGGAGCACACCCTGAGCGTCCTGGAATTGGCGATGGTTATTTGCCCCCGCTATCCCGATATTAATCAGGATTTGGTCCTTGCCGGCCTGTTCTTTCACGACATCGGCAAAACGGAAGAACTCTCCAGCCAATTTGGCTTTGAATATACCGACACCGGCCGGCTCATCGGGCATGTCGTGCTGGGAGCCATGTGGATTCATAAACGTGCATCAGAAGTGTCAGCCAAGTTGGGCCGCCCGCTTGCGCCCCGCGTACTGATGGTGCTGGAGCATCTGATCCTTTCACATCATGGTGATCCCGAGTTTGGCGCGGCGGTTCCGCCCAAAACCCCGGAGGCTGTTATCATTAACTTGATCGATAATCTTGACGCCAAGGTGCAAATGGTCCTGGACGCCGTCAGTGACCCCACAGCCGAGGGTGACTGGACAGACTTTAAAAAGGTATTTGGGTCTCCCATCTACCGCCCCGTTTTAAGGTGACAGGCACCGGCATCGGGTTATGATGGTGCACAGTAATGCTTTACCGCTGGGCGTGCACGTGCATGCCAGTGTCCATTACATGATGTCGGCTTAATGCAACCACAGTGTAAAATTAATACCTTGGGGGTGTTTATGATTCAGTCCACGCCACCGGAAGGTTTTAAAGCCTGCGAAGTGACAGGTCAGGTATTGCCGGCCGATTCACTGGTGCAGTTTCAGGGTAAGTGGGTCGGGCCGGAAGGCAAGCAGATACTGCTGGAACGCATGCAGAGTGGCGAGCCGATTGAAGGAACCGGCCTGCAGCGGCCCGGATTTTGGCGACGCTTCGGCTGCATTTTTCTGGATGGCTTAATTTTAATCATCCCGTTGCTCGTTATTAATGTTTTATTCGGGGAAGCTAAATGGAACCCGGCGAATACGGGCGCTAAATCAGCGTTTGTGTTTTCTCGCGGGATGCTGCTCGTTGGCGTGGGCGAACTTCTGATGTTCGCCATCGGGACCGCCTATTTCGGTATCCTGCAGGGATACAATGGCCAGACGCTGGGCAAGCGGTCTGGACGCGAAAAGGTCGTACGGCTTGACGGAAGTCCAATCGACATGAAGACCGGCATTTTGCGCGGGGCCTATTATCAAATGCCCGGTGCCATCTTGGCCGTGGGAGAATTATCAACCATCATTTCGGTCTTTGGGGTCTGCTACGTGCTTTCCATCTTGTGGTCTCTGACCGACATTATTTGCCTCGTGGCCGATTCCCGCATGCAGCGTGCTTTGCACGACCGCCTGGCCGGTACCCGCGTCATTTTGTTACCACCAAATTGAACCCCGCCCCCATGGACGGCATTGTCTGTTTATCGGAACACGCAGATGAGCCAGAGCAATCCAACGCCACCGGATGGTTTCAAAACCTGTGAAGTGACGGACCGGGTATTACCGGCCGATTTGCTGGTGCAATTTCAGGGTAAGTGGGTCGGGCCGGAAGGCAAGCAGATACTGCTGGAACGCATGCAGAGTGGCGAGCCGATTGAAGGAACCGGCCTGCAGAGGCCCGGATTTTGGCGACGTTTCGGCTGCATTGTTGTAGATTGGCTGATCATCTGGGCGGGTAGATATTGTCATTTCAATGATCATGGGAATACCGATGCTCACATATCTTGGCGACCGGACGTTTGGGTCCGGCGGCAGTGGTGCCGCGCCAGTCGTCCGTCCGCTCCCGATGACCGGATGGTATCTGGTATTGAGCATTTGCATGACAATACTCAGTTATGGCCTTCTTATCATGTATTTTGCGTACTTTCATTACAGATGGGGCCAGACCATCGGCAAGAGGGTGGGGCGCATTAAGGTTGTTTCAATGGATGGTTCACCCATCACTTTTGGTTGTGCCCTGAAGCGTTCAGTGCTTTACCTGATTCCAGTGCTGGTCTTTCTTGTGATCAACATTTATGGTTGGTTTTGGGGCCTTGTACTCATTAAGCCAGGAGGGTCGCCCATGACTAAGACTAACGAGTTTATTCAGTTCGGTATTGTTTCGCTGGTGGTTTTTGCCGCGTCATTTGCATGGTGGATAACGGATCGGATAGTTCTGCTGGCCGACCCCCGCATGCAGCGATCCCTGCACGACCGCCTGGCTGGTACGCGAGTTATAAGGTTGCCCCCAAGGTAAGATATCAACGAGCGACCAACTTGCGCAAATGCGATTGGCCGAAACGCTTTGAGGGCCACCGTGCACCGCGACGACAAAAAGCCTGTCTTACGCCGTACCTGCCAGATCACCGGTGAAACCCTGCAACCAGATGAAGCGATATTTTTCCGCGGCCGCTGGGTAGGCGCTAAGGGTAAGCAAATCCTGCTGGATCGCATCATGAGCGGTGAAGAGGACGATCTGGTTACAGCAGGGATGATGCAACTCTTCAAGGCGTTCTGCCTTGATTGGGCTACGCTTGCTACCTTAATACTGATGTTCATGATTGCCATGGCGGTGGCGTGGCAACTGATTGTTGTCGGAGCCTTTGTGCTTTGGGTAATCATAACCGGGTATTTCGGCTTCCAAGTTGGGCGTGCTGGAGGCACATGGGGTGAAAGGGCAGTTGGCATTCGCATCGTGCGCCGCGATGGCGGCCGAATCACCATGCGGCAAGGCATCATGCGTGCCATTTATTACACCATGCCCATGCTTCTCGTTGTGATGATTGGCCCGATGGTCATCCTGGGGAAAGTCATCCACGACCCTGGTCTGGTCGCCCTGGGTGCCATGATGTTTTTGGCGGCTGCGGCTCTATGGCCAGTGGTGGATTTTATCTGCATGCTCTTCGACTTTGCCCAGCGTCGATCTTTGCATGACCGCCTGGCCGGTACCCGGGCGGTTGTGCGAGATAGTCAAATTCACGATGCGTCGGAATCGGACGATGGTCCATACGACGCTGGTTCCACCGATTACGATGAAGTCTTGTAGCGGGCAGCCACCGCAGGGCATTGGCGCGGCTACCACTGCCAGCCCCATTTCCCGAATGCTGCACCGGCATACGGCCTCCGCGTCAGCCCGGCAACAGCCGCCACATGACAATGCATGGCATCAATTTGGACTGCGACATTATCGGCAAATGTATTAATGCTGCATTGGATTCGGCGGCCGCTCGTGGCTATCAATATAAGCTGCCAGATCCCAGGCCTGCTGCAGTGTCAGCGTACCGGCGCGGCCCAGCGGCATGTTGTGCTGAATAAATTCTGCCGCCAGCTTCACCTTGTGCATGCCGGCTCCGGCATTGTAGGAATGCGGCCCCCAAAGCGGGGGAAACTGGTAATGATTACCAACCATCATACCCTGCCCGTGAGCGCCATGGCACATCTCACAGTTAACAATAAAATCTTGCTTACCGCGACTTGCACTTGGCTTCAGGGGTGGGGCCTTGAGGCTAATGTAGCCTCTGCCCGGCAATTGTGCGCCGACCGGTGCTGCGCGGGACAGCCACGCACTGTACGCATCCAACGCCGTGATGATTTTGCCGGAGGTCCGCGGCAGATGATGGCTGTTTTCGCTGAATTCAAAGCACTCCTGAATGCGGCGTGACATTGTTACCACTGCATGCACCTTACCCTGGTAACGTGGATAAGCGGGATAAGCACCCCACATTGGCGCGCTGTATGCGGCGGTGCCGCTGGCAAGATGACAATTTTCGCAACTCAGTCCATCGCCAATATACTTGCCAGCGTATTTGGGGGTGTTATCAAAAATCTGCCTGCCCAGTCGCACCATTCTACCAAATTTATTATTCGGTATACCGGATGCCGGTGGGGGAGTAAACGCAACCACACGTCCATGGGCATAAGTCACCACACCCCAGGGGGCACTTGGCCCTGCCGCCGAAGAGGCAGTGGGCCCGGCATGCTTCGGCACCGCCAGAGATGTCGGGTCGGCCGGTGGGTCCTGGTTGGCAACCGATTTGAAACCGTAATGATGGAATATTTTCTGAGCTGCTTTTGATTTCAAAAACGCCAGCCATTCCCTTGCCGCGTTGGGGTGTGCCGCCCCTCGCACCACGGCACCGGCATAAATTGCCCTCGTGTTGTAGGCCTTGGCTATGGGCACAAATGAGATCGGATGGCCGACCTGTTCCTGAAATATCGCTTCTGATTTCCAGGTCACCCCGGCATCGGCCAACCCCTGCATCAGATAAAGCGGCGTCTGGCGATGGTGGATATGGGTAAGGATGGTTTGGCCATTGCGAACTTTGGTGTGGTACACCATCGCCACCAGAGATTTTCCACCCGCTTTTTGCAGTGAAAGCTCGATTTGCCGGGCAACGCCTTCCCACTTTGGGTTGGGCATCGACAGGCGGACACCGGCGCGTCCCAGATCACGCAGCGATTTAATATGCGCCGGATTTGCCGCCGGTACCATAATCGCCAGGTCATTGGTGGCGTAGGTAACCAGGGGGGCTTTCAGCATCTGCTTGTGAATCAGCATGGCAACTTTCAGCTTGCCGGCGGCAAACACATCAGGCTTGACGGTCCATGTCATATTGCCGATGGTGATCGTTCCACCCGCCTTCATTTGTTTGATCAAAATACCTGGCGGCAGCGTTTCATAATAGATGTGGCCGCGCAGACTGGGATGGCGCTTTTCAAAGGCATGCACCAGTGGTGCCATGGCAAAATAATAATTTCCACCAACAAAAATAGATAACCTGGATGTAAACGGATCCCCATGAAAATCGGGCAGGTCGTCAACTTCTGGTACCGTGAACTCAAGCCCCTTATGCACGGCAGGGTCATTGCGCCCATTGCTCCACGGGGGGAAAATCTGTTCCTGGTATCGCGGCGGCTTTACCTGTCCATTCCAAGGCTTTTCTGCGCTGCCCCTGATCATGGCGGCGAAGCCAACCGTAACCATCGCCCCGATCGCTGCCATGGCCAGCGTAATGGCCGCCAAGTTCCGCCGCGGGCGCCGTTGTACTAAACAAAACATGATGAATCTCCAAAAATCAGAACTATTCAGCGTTGCCTTATTTGGTGTAATTGAAGCCCGCCAGTTCAAGCATCGGAATGGTGCCGACGATACCGGGTGTCAATACCGCTCCAGGAATAAGGTGGTTGGTCAACTCAGCGGCAATCTCTTCATGGCTGAGGTGATCCGGATTATGCCCTTTGGCCAACAGTGCGCCGGTAAATTCCCACACGGCATTGTGGCAGGCTAAAAAGACAATGCCACGATCCTGCAGCAGATCAATGCAGTTGGCTTCCGGAGAAAACAATCCTGCGGGATTGTTGAAATCCGCAGGGTTTGCACCAGCGACCTTGGAGGGCACACTTATAAATACGTTCGATTTGTATTTGCCACCGGTAAATGCCGACAGGTCGTATTTGCTCCATATGAAATCATCGTAAAGCGCCAGATGGCATGGGCCGTGGGTGGCTGATACCGCCAGATAATCATGATTTTTAAATGACCATCGCTGAGCATTGGCGGCGTTGCGCATCAGATGTAGCCATGGGCTTTCCAGATTGGTGTTGTCCCAGAGCTGCTTCGGGCCGCCCTTGTAGGCAAGTATTAAATTCAATGCTTCGCTGTCCCATTGCGATTCATGAGTCAAAATCATCGGCACGGTCTGAAATGACCGCCGCCGAGGTGCCGCAGCCAGTCGACGTGTCAAAGTCGCCAGCTTGCTGGCTCCGTTCGGCTCCAGATCGACACCATTACCGCCCTCCGATCCTATGCCAGCCATTGCCCGACCGCCGGCCAACGCAACCGCACCGCCCGCCAGCAAGCCAAGCATTTCCCTGCGACCGATGGCTGAACCCGCATTGGATTGTTGATTCGACATGGTAAGTACCTCATAAAGAAACGAAAAGTTTTTTGAGCCATACCAAATGGCTCATCTATCATCACCATAAATCTGTGCTTGATATTTGTAAAATAGATAAAACAAATCAATACAATCGATTTTATTGATAAATATGGCTGGCAGCTACGCGTGGCCATTCCAGAAAGCCGCCAAATCGGTCCACCCACATGGCTGCTGATCTATCGGCGGTTCTTCGATGTAACGCTCACCTCCGTAAGCAATCACACTCACTGCAGTTGTACGGCGGAGCAGATCTCCGGGGATGGGCCAAGGGATGCACCATCACATGTGCATGTGAACCGACGCCTGATGGAAGGTGTTCTCCAGTGCCCCGATCAGACGCATGGCGGCGGTTTTCCAGGAATATTGTCCGGCGCGCTTAAGCCCTCGCGCAATAAGCAGCTTTCGATAGTCCACATCATCCAACAGCATTTTAATGGCCTCCGCCATGGATGCCTGATCATCATGGGCAAAATACGCCACCGCATCTTCCGCCAGCTCGCGCAGCGATGCCATGTCGCTGCATGCCACAGCGCAGCCGCACGCGGCCGCTTCCAGCACCGAGAGGCCGAAACCCTCAAAGCTCGATCCACAAATGGTGATGGTGGCATCCCGGTAAAGCTGAGCCAGTTCTTCGTCAGTCGGTGAATCGATAAACACACACCGTTCCACCAGGCCCATCTGCTTGATGTGCTCGTAGAGGCTGGATTGACTCCACTGCTGCCGCCCGGCAAAGACAACTCGCAGGGCAGGCTCACCGGGAAACAGCATGGCCAGGGCATCCATCACCAGTCGATAATTTCGGCGGCGGATGTCAGAGCCCACCAGCAAAGCGTAACGCTGCGGTACGTGATATTTATCTTTCAATGTATTGCGTATGCGACTGTCGGTGACCGGGGTGAAAATCGGGTTGATGCCATTGGGGATTATGGCAATGCGGTCTGTCGGCAGTTGGAAAATTGCCTGCACGTCGGAGGCTGTCTGCCGCGAAACCGCCACCACAAGATCTGATCGATCAATGGCAGATTGTATTTCACGCCGCTTCTGCCCCGCACCGGCTGCACGCCGGACATCGGCGTCCAATTCGCTTGCCAGATCATGCACCGTGCAGGATGTGCACAGATTGTGCATCATGGGCAGTGTGGGCCCAAAACTGTGAAACACATTCCACGATGGATCAGCCGGCGAATGCCCCATCACCGGTCGGCCAATAACCTGATTGAGCCGATTGGCGAATGTGGGCGGGGGTGCCCACCAGACCTGTCGAAAATGGTCGGGCAACTTTGCAATAAACGACTGATCAAACGCCTGGTCCTGCCGCATATTTTCATGCATCACCAGCACGTATTGATGGTGCAGCGGTGCCGCCGCCAATTCAGAAATAATATTTCTGGCCCGCTGTTCAACACCGGCAATGTTACGCGTGACCAGCGGTGAGCCATCGAAGGCAATTATCACGAGCAGCCCTCATGTTGATACCAGACATATGGACCGTGACGTTCCGCCTTGGAAAACTTACGTCGCTGGCTTGGCCGCCGCGTCGGGTTTCACTTCAAACAGCACTTCGTCCACCAGGCCATAATCCTTAGCGGCCTGGGCATCGAAGTACTTGTCCCGCTCCTGATCCTCTGCCACTTGATCGCGCGGGCGGCCGGTCAGGTGCGCCAGCAGGCTCGTCAGGATTTCCTTCGTCTTGAGGATCTCCTCGGCCTGAATGGCAATGTCTGCCGCCTGCCCGTAAATGCCGCCAAACGGTTGATGGATCATCACCTTGGCATGCGGCAGGGCGTAACGCTTACCCTTGGTGCCCGCGGCCAACACCACCGCACCGCCGCTCATGGCCTGCCCTACGCAATAGGTGCATACGTCGCAGGACAAAAATTTCATCGTGTCGTACATGGCAAGCGTGTCATCAACCGATCCACCCGGCGAATTGATGTACAAGTGGATGTCCTGATCTTTCCGCAGGGATTGCAGATAAAGCAATCGCATGATGACATTCATCGCAGAGCCGTAGTTGATCTCTCCGACCAAAAATATGACACGGTTCTCCAGCAGCATTTCGTCGACAGTCATCTGCCGCCATCGCTGGTAATCTCCTGCCAGGCGGGGTGATGCCGCGTCCGGCACCCGTCCAAGTGGATGCAGTTGCTGCATCGAAGTGTCGGTGCCGTTTTGGTACATGCCCGGCCCCATCGGAAGAATCAAATTTCCTTTTGAATCATATAAAGCCATGCGTAATATTTTCCTTTCCGCTCAAAGCAGCGACATGGAATGATACGCTTGAGTTGCGCCGAGGCAAAGTGCTGGCGGAGAGAGACGCTGGCTGCTTAACGATGGCTGGATCCAGCCACATGGGTCGCAGGCCACCAAGAGAGTCCGTTACGCGAGCTTGGGCACCAGATCCAGAGCCGCGGTGTGCAGTACAGGGCCCTTCTCCGATCGCCGGGCTGCAGCACAAGCATGTAAAAGGCCCTGAGCCAGCGGACCTTCAAGGCCGGCAAGATTGCAAAACAAGGCCGGGCTGCGACGCGTGCGCCGCAGCCCGGTGATGTGGACAGTCTATAAGCCGAATTTTGTGCCCGATTGCGGGCGGTGGTCATTTATCTTGGATTGGCATTGCTGCCAACCTCCAGCGACCTACCCGAGACCTTGCTGATCTGGCGAACTGACTTCCGCAAGCGGAACTTTCATTCGGTCAGATCAAATTGCCTGTGCCTCTTTGACGGGGGCTTCACAGGCACGCCGGGCCGGCGCTTTGGTCTCCTATTTGGTCTTGCACCTGGTGGGGTTTGCCATGCCAGCACTGTCACCAGCGCCGCGGTGCGCTCTTACCGCACCTTTTCACCCTTGCCATGCCGACTTGCGCCGACATTCGGCGGTCTATTTTCTGTGGCACTTTCCCGCATCCAGCTTTTCGCCGGACGGGTGGGCGTTACCCACCACCATGCCCTGCGGTGTTCGGACTTTCCTCCCGTCATGTTCTGACGAGCGACCACCCGACTGCCGACAAGCGATTATAACCGAATCGTCTTGGAAACCGGCAATTATCTCGGCACAACGCCACCGACCCGCAAAGGCACCTCAGCCGGCGGATTCATCCGCCGTGCAATGGTTGCACCTGATGCACCGCTATCCACCGACGTGTCGCCGTGTGGCTCCATCGCCAACAGCGCCTGGTAAACTTCCTCTATGGTTTCTGGCAATGTGCTGGTGCCGGCTGTAAGCCCAACCGTATCCATATGATCAAACCAGCGTGAATCAAGCTCATCGGCCCGCTGCACGTGATAAGCCTTCACACCGCGGTCGCGGCACCGCTGGGCCAGTTGCCGGGTGTTGTTGGAATTTTCACCTCCCACCACCACCATCGCCTGTACCTGGCCCAATAGGTGTTCAACAGCATCCTGCCGGTCTTTGGTAGGCTGACATATGGTGTCGACAAATTTAATTTCTGCATGGGGATTCTTCTTCGCAATGGCGTGGCGAATTTGCTCCGCAAGCCAGGCGGGCGTTGTAGTTTGGCACATGATGCCCAGCTTCGGATGGCTGTAAGATTTAACAGCAGCGACATCGGGCACTACATCGTAGCTTGGCAAATCTTCAATTATTCCCTGCACTTCAACATGGCGCGGGCGGCCAATGAGTAAAACATGATACCCCTGCCTGCCCAGCGTCACCGCCGCATTGTGCGCCTTTTTTACCAGCGGACAGGTTGTATCCAGCAGCGTCTTGCCCGCATTTTCAAGTTGGTCTCGCCGCCATTGACTGATCCCGTGAGCCGTAATCAGCACGCAAGGCGTATCGGGGATGCTATTACGCTCGCTGCCTTCCACCGTCTGCCGAAAGCCGCGTTGGGCCATGCGTTGCTGTACCAACGGATTGTGCACCAGTTGACCATACACGGTCACATCAACAGTTTGGGGAATACTGTCGGCAAACCGCAACGCATCTCGCACCCCAAAACAAACACCCATCGAAGATGCTTTAAGAACTCGCATACAAATCTCACTTTCACTTTACAATGCAAAGTATATGAACAAAAAACAACTACAAGGCCGTCTGGGCCTTTAACTCTCCCGGATATGAATTGGCAGATGCGGACTTATTCGCATCCGAAATTACCTGCTCCAACTGGGCCAGATAATCTAAAAATCGCTTCCGTCCGTCGGCTGTCAGTCGCACCAGGGTTTGCGATCGGTTGTTGCGCTGCCGCTTCCATACCTCCACCACCGCTGCATCCTGCAAGATGGACAGGTGGCGGCTTAAGTTGCCGTCTGTCAGAGCGCACACTTCCTTGAGTTCATTAAAAAGCAGGCCATCGGCGTGGCTGGCCAGCGATGCGACAATGCTCAATCGCGCCTTTTCATGTATCACACGGTCTATTCCGTCGTAGGCGTAACGCCCGGGCTGCTTATATGTTTGCATCATATGGATCCTCCATGTCTGCGTTCCAACGTCCAATACAAAATTCCTGCCGTCAGCAACTGACCAACCGCAAATACCGACCCCATTATCCATGGCTGCAGCATGTGATGACTGCGTGCAAGCAGCAGGCACACAATCCCTGCCGCCAGATAATACGCTCCACACCAGAATGTTGGCCGGGGCAAAATGCGGCTGGTGGCAAACACACCCATCGAAAAAAACAGCATCCAGAATGCCGGCAGCAGATGAAACAAGCCTGGTAGGGATGTATAAACAACCGCCGTTAAAAGACCACCGGCCGTCAGGCTGGGCATAAAACTTTCAACCGCCAGAAGAGTCAGCCGGGTCTGCATTTCTGAATTCAATCGCCTGCACCGCCACAGCATTTCGGCACCAATAAACATCAAACTTGCAGCGGCGGCTCCCACCCAGATGATCAAATAAGCCCCCGGATGCACCGACGGCCGATCCACCCACCGCTGCTGCATCGCCGCGGCCACCACGGCAAGAACGCCGGTGATGATGGCACTGAAACTGCGATAGCCACGAAACACCTGGCTTAAAGCCACCTGTGAACGGATTTCAGAAATTTGCGACAGGGCGTCACGAAGTTCCATGTTCCCGTCCTTATGCCGATCACCTTGGCCATGCCGACCAGCGTCATTACATTGATCCGGCCGCCGCCAAACAAGTATCGGCACATTCCTTCTAAATACTTTACATTGTAAAGCCAGAATTGTAAATCTTTTTGCACGTTTGGCTAAGGCTTTGCCGCACGGTGGCCTGGCATAGCTTGATAACGGTGGAGCTTTGAAATTTGCCCGCAGGCCGCCGGTTGCGCCAAAAATTCTCTGCACCCGCTTGTCGGCAGCACCGCACCGGCTTTACCGCTTCCCGCGGCGAGCCTGCAGCAACCCGTCGGCTGTGGGCGCATCAAATATTGCGGGTGCCGGAACCCCCGGAAACCGCCGCTGCAAAACCGGTATCGCATTGCCATGGGCCTGGATCAATTCGTCGCACATGGCTCTTATTTGATCCGGCGTCAGCACGGCTGCAGCCAGAGGGTCGTAAAGGCAGGCTTGATAGATGCATTCGCGGCTGCCGGTCTTAATGGCCTGCATCGCCAGATCATACTCAAGCACGTGCGGCTGAATGTACCCCAACAGCGGCAGCGGCAAATCCCCCACGGCTGTAAGCCGCAACGTGCCGCGGCCCACCAGTGTGGGGGTTTCAACAATAGCGTGGGAGGGCAGATTGGTAATAGCACCCCGATTGGGCATGTTGCCATAAACTATCTGCGGTGCTCCGCCATGGTAGGCATGGATCACCTTGGCACCATATTCCGGGCTGGGTGTGTGGGCCAGCGGTGCCTGGTCAGCGGCTGATTGCATGAGTGTCGCAAACTCTGTTTCGCTGGAATCGCAACGCCGCAGATATTCATCAATCGGCACATCGTAGCGATGAATGATTTCCTGTCCGTGCGGGATGTACCAGGGGTTGTATTCGGCATGGTGCTCGCTGGATTCCGTCACAAAAATGCCGAGGCGCTCAAGCAGATCAAACCGCAGCCGGTCGTGTTTGACCGTCTCCGGGTTCTTCGCGCATTGGAACAACTGGGGATAAAGATCCCTGCCATTGCGCTGTAATTTAATAAAACCCGCCATGTGATTAATGCCGGCACATTCAAATTCAAGCGTGCCGGGGGCCAAACCAAGGTACCACGTAAGCCGATCAGCCGTGCCTTGCACGCTGTGGCACAGTCCAACCGACCGGCCGATGCCCGCATCGACAAGCACCGCCATGTTCATGCTCATCGGATTGGTGTAATTAATGACCAGGGCATCGGGACAATGGGTTTGAATACTGCGGCACAGCTGCACCAGAATGGGGTAGGTGCGCAGAGCGCGAAAAATCCCACCCGGCCCTGTGGTATCCGCAATGGTAAAGTTCAAGCCATATTTTCGTGGTATCTCAAAGTCCAGCAGGGTCGATCCAAAACCACCGACCTGTATCATGATGATGACCACATCGGCCCCCTGAAGGGCTTGCGACAATTCGGTCGAGGCTTCAATGGTCGGCTGGGCACCGATTCCAGCGGCCACACGGCGTCCCCACGCCTGCGCCGCCGATAGCCGCGCTGGATTAATATCCATGTAATGGATTGTGGCACGATGAAATTCCGGATAGCTTAATATGTCACCCGTCAGATTACGGGAAAACACCATGCTTCCGGCACCGATCATCGCAATTTTGATCAACTCAACCTCGCATTTCAATCCACGCCGGGCGAACCAATAGTCGTCCGCAGCCGCTCGCCAAATTCACTGCCAATGATAGCCGATACTGCCGCCGCGCGTCCGGATGGCCGCATGGCATTGTCAATCGAGTTTGCCGGCCTCCGCCCGCTTGGCGCATTCCAGCGGGTCAGCGGCCGTACTGCGGCCGCTGACCCGCAATCGTCCCGCTGCAGCCGGCATTATCCGTAGCCACCCTGCGGCGGTCCGGTATGATGCCATATGCCGCAGGGCATGAAAAGGAGATTGAACGATGAGTGCAAATTCCACGATACGAGAACCGGAGTTTCCGGTTGATCGGTTGTTCTTAGACCGGTGGTCTCCGCGTGCGTTTTCACCGGAGCCCATTCCTCATGCGACGCTGATGACGCTCTTCGAGGCAGCTCGGTGGGCACCGTCATGTTTTAACGACCAGCCGTGGTATTTTCTCTACGCATCTGAAGAATCGGGCTTGGCGAAGATGAGGGCGATACTGGTGGAAAAAAATCGCCAATGGGCCAGCAGGGCACCAGTCCTGGCGCTTGTCTGCTCGCATAAATTTTTCAAGCACAACAATCAGCCAAACCGCTGGGCAGCCTTTGATGCCGGCGCTGCCTGGATGAGTTTGGCGTTGCAGGCATCGAAACTGGGTCTGTACGCTCATGGAATGGCCGGCTTCGATGTGGAGGCCGCCTACAGCCAATTAGGCGTCAGCCGGGAAAAATTCGATATTCATGCAGCCGTTGCCATCGGTCGTTTGGGTGATCCGAAACTGCTACCCGAAGATATGGCCGTCCGCGAGGGGCCATCACCTCGTAAGCCATTGGCTGAAATGGTGCGGGTCATCAGTTGAAAATTCGCCGTCTAAGCGGAAGTGTGACGCTGTGCCCCTGACGCGGCATTCATTAAGAACGGGTGCGGCAAGTTCCTTGGGCGTCATGATGAATCGGCGGTAAAAGGCGCCTTGGTCAAAAATTGCTGCCACGGCGCTGCAACGCCAGGGTAAGGCGCAACACCGTCGCCTGGCGGCACCGCCGGGTGGCGAGCATCGTGCCGCGTTGCAGCCGCATCGGCTCCCACCATTCATTTTTCAATCGTTGCATGGCCGATTCAGCCCGCGTCAACCCGGCAGCTTAACTTCAATCTGCCGTCGGTAGCTTTCAAAAAGTGCCATAAAATCGCTGTTAAACACAAAGTTGAAATCTGGAAATTGCCGTCCTGCCATATTGTTATCAATATGCGAAAACATCATCTCAACCATCCCCACCGGCACCAGTTCCGGCACCGCACCGCTTGAGCCTGCACCCATGCTGCGGCTGCTTATCACGCCGGTAATCGATGCTCCCATTTCGTTAATCGACTGCACCTGCGCATCATATACCAGCTGTTCGCCAGGGCGTACCAGTCGTTCAAATGCCGCCCGACCAATTTTGGCTAATATCACTTTTTCTTGAAAGTTCCGCATGGCCCCCGCCAGGATGCCGCCAGTCTGCGCCATTCCCTCCACCATCAAGCTGGCGGGCATGATGGGAAATTCGGCGCAATAAGTGTGCAGATGTTCTTCAGCCATCGATACATTTTTAATGGCCACCGCTCTTTTGCCGGGTTCAAAGATTTCAAACCGGTCAATCCATATCCATCGCATGTTCGCACCACCCGGTAAAAAAGAGCAAAGGGGGCCTCGGAATATTATCCAAAGCCCCCTCACTATCAATCCATTGCCTTATGAAGGCTCATGCCAATGTGCCGCGGTTTAGATCAACCCGTCCTTGCCTGCCATAAACTTCATCAGATCGACCACGCGGTTGCTGTAGCCCCATTCGTTGTCGTACCAGCTGACAAGTTTGAAAAAGCGACTGTTGAGTTCAATGCCCGCCTTGGCATCGTAAATGCTGGACCGCTTATCGCCCAGAAAGTCCGTTGAAACCACCTCTTCGTCGGTATAACCAAGGATACCCTTCATGGCACCCTCGCCGGCGGCTTTGATGGCAGCATTAATTTCCGCCATTGAGGTGTCCTTCTTTGTGCGGACGGTCAAATCCACCACCGATACATCCGGTGTGGGAATACGGAATGCCATGCCCGTAATCTTGCCTTTAAGTTCCGGAATCACCAATGTTGCCGCCTTAGCCGCACCTGTGGCCGCCGGAATGACATTCTGGCCTGCACCACGCCCGCCGCGCCAGTCTTTACCACCTTTGCTTGGGCCATCCACCGTCGGCTGCGTGGCCGTCGTGGCGTGTACGGTTGTCATGAGTGCTTCTTCAACGCCAAAGTTGTCGTTGATAACCTTCACCAGCGGTGCCAGGCAGTTGGTGGTGCAACTGGCGTTGGAGACGATCTTATCCGTCGCCGGATTGAATTTATCCTGGTTGACACCCATGACAAACGTGGGCGTCTCCTTATCTTTCGCCGGCGCGGAAATAATCACTCGTTTGCATCCGGCCGTCAGGTGCTTGCCAGCACCCGACGCATCGGTGAAAAAGCCTGTCGATTCAACAACGTAATCAACGTTCATGTCCTTCCAAGGCAGTGTGGTGGGGTCCTTTTCCGCCAGCGTGCGGACATGATGGCCATTGACGATCAGGCCGTTGGCATCGTGAGAAACCTCGCCCTTGAAATGGCCATGGGTGGAATCGTGCTTAAGCAGGTAGGCCAAGTAATCGGCTGGTACCAGGTCGTTAATCGCGACGAATTCCACATGTGGATCGTTCACGCCTGCGCGAAAAACCAGCCTGCCAATGCGGCCAAAACCATTAATTGCTACTCGGATCTTTTTTGCCATTGAATATGGACTCCCTAAAAACTGGAGGACTTACAACCGCTGAATCGCACCCGCGACCCAAACCTGAAATTCTAGTGCTTCAAGGCAGTCGTATCAACCATTCAGGGAAGCAATTGACAAAAATGCCGCCGCTGATGATCATGCGGCTTAGACCGAAACCATAATAGCCATAAGGGTTCATGTGGGCAGCGAAGAACCGACAAATTGCGCAAACTGCGGGCGGCAAATCGGTGGGCTTGAAACCCATATGGTTTACCAGGATCACTGCGTGTGTGCCGACTGTTACCAGCGTCTCGCCAACCAGGATCGGGCAGCGGGTTCCCCAGGTACCGCGAACCTCCCATCGGTGCAGCCGGCGGCTCCAGCGGGCGAAGGATACGCCATCGCTTCGCTGATTTGTGGACTGATGGCGTATGTGTTTATTCCCCTTTTGGGTGCCATTCTGGCCGTCATCTTCGGGCATCTTGCCATTTCTCAAAGCAAGTCGGCCAATGCCCCCACACCGGGTTTGGCAACCGCCGGCCTCATCCTCGGCTGGGTGCAGCTTGGTTTCTTACTGCTCCTTTTGCTCCTCATGCTGCTATTCGCATTCTTTGCGTTCGCTATGAGCGCGTCGCAATGACGATCCGATGACAATGCCCGCATCGGATCGACCGGCATTATTGACTGGCAAATCATCTCGCGATATTTTCGGCCAAATCAGCGGCGAGCCGCCGCCTCTGCGACCTGATGCCGAATTTCACTCTCGCGTCAGCGACCAAATTCGCGGGGAGTGGAGAACGGGGCTCCGTGGAGCGAACCTCATTTCAGCTGCTACTCCGCACGTATGAAACGAGGCCATCCATGGTGCCACATTGCATCTGTCCACCCGCGCCTTGGGCTCAAATGCGATGGCCGCTTGCCAACTTACGGCTGTTCCTTTATTGTTCCTATGGGCTCCCGTCTTGGTTCGGGACTCCCGAAGTTTAGCTGGGTGATTAATCTGATTTTCGACATGGCGGCAGCAAAAACGGAAGATTTGTAACGTTTTAGTATCCAATGTTTCGTAATTGGTTGTTCAAGTAGGAGACGAAAATGAATCGCTTCGAGATTTTCCTGGCGGGGGCCGTGACGGTGGGGCTGTTACTTGGTGGTGTGGCGGGGTGCAGTAAGAGCAAATCAGCCGCCACCGCGACGCAGACCAGCTCGGCCGCACCTTCAAAGCATCATCATTTCTACATTGTGCCGAAGGGTAAAACACCCAAAATCGCATTTATCTCAAACAACACCGCCACCTACTGGAATTTGGCCCACGTGGGCATTCGCAAGTTTGAAAAACAAACCGGCGTGCACGTCCGCTTTTTAGAGCCGCAGAACGCCACCGTGGCCGAGCAGGACAACTACCTCAACGATTTAATCGCCGACGGTTACAACGCTGTTGCCTTGAGTGTCATTTCACCCAAAGGGGAAGTGAACGAGTTGAACCGCGTGGCTCGCCACATGAATCTGGTGTGTGTGGACAGTGACTCACCTCAGTCCAATCGACTTATCTATATCGGCACCGACAATATCGCGGCTGGCAAGTTGATGGGCAAAGAGATGGTAAAATTGCTGCCGAAAGGGGGCGATGTGGCCGTATTTGTGGGCACCTTTTCAGCCGCCAATGCCCGTCAGCGGCTGGACGGAATTTTGGATGTTGTCAAAGGCCACCATATTAAAATAGCGGTGAAGCGAACCGACGGCGGCGACGCCGGTCGCGCCCGTGACAATGCGGAAAATGTTCTTGCAGCCTACCCCAAAGTTAAACTGCTCTGCGGGCTTTGGAGTTACGATGGTCCAGCACTGGCCGCTGCGGTTGAAGGGGCCGGCAAGCAGGGAACCATTAAAATCGTGGCCTTTGATCAATCGCAGGGCACGCTGCTTGGTATTCAAAAGGGCGTCATCAACGCCACAGTTGTACAAAACCCGATCGAGGAAGGGTACCTGTCCGCCAAGTGGATGCTGCGGTTTTGCCGCAAAGGAAAGGCCGCCATGCCATCGTCGGATATTATTCCAACGGGCGTAAAATTGATCACGAAAACCAATCTGGCGGCCTATTGGGCGAAGCTGAAAAAGCTCAGCGGCCAGAAATAGACCGAGGATTATCGTTGCCTTCCAACGCGACAGAATCAGCCTCGCCGATCATTTTGTCGATGCGGGGAATCACCAAACGCTATCCCGGGGTTGTTGCACTTTCAGATGTATCCCTGGATGTGCGCCGCGGCGAAGTCCTGGCCGTCATGGGTGAAAACGGTGCCGGCAAAAGCACGCTGATGAAGATACTCTCCGGGGCCGTCATGCCCGACGCGGGTGTGATTGAAGTCGACGGGAAACCCGTCGTGCTTAACAGCATCACGGACGCCACGGCATTGGGCATCGCGCTGGTTCATCAGGAGCTGATGCTGGCAGGCAACCTGGATATCGCCGCCAACATCTTCCTGGGGGCCGAAGAGTCCCGATTTGGCATGCTCGATAAGGCGGCCATGCATCGCGACAGCGGCAAGTGGCTGGATCGGGTTGGGCTGCGTATCTCGACGCGCACGCTTGCCGGCACTTTGACCGCCGGGCAGATGCAGATGGTGGAAATTGCCAAGGCACTGTCTCACAACGCCCGCATTCTGATACTTGATGAGCCTACCAGTTCGCTCAGCCACTCTGAATCGGAAAAACTTTTCGACATCATTGGTGAACTCAAGGCCCAGGGTGTATCGATCATCTACATATCGCACCGCATGGAGGAAGTGCAGCGGCTGGCGGATTCGGTCTCCGTGCTTCGCGATGGAAAAAATGTGGGACACATGGTTCGGGCGGAAGCCACCAAAGAGAAAATTGTCTCGATGATGGTCGGGCGTGAATTAAATAACTGGTATCCGCCCCGACGCAGCTTTAAGGGCAATACCATCGCCTTGAAAGTTGAAAACCTGCAGGTGGTTGGCACTCGATCGCCTGTATCTTTTGACTTGTGGCAGGGCGAAATTCTTGGTTTTGCCGGCCTTGTGGGTGCCGGCCGAACGGAATTGGTCGAGACCATTTTTGGTATTACGCCTCCCATTGCCGGCCATGTTGAGCTGGGCGACAAACGCTTTACGCCCACCAGTCCCCGCGTCGCCATCAAACGCGGCATATATCTGGCACCTGAAGATCGAAAGCGTAATGGTCTGGTATTGGGAATGAGCGTGACAAAAAACATTTCCCTGCCCGACATCGGCAACTATCTGCCGCGTTGGATGCTGCGCTCCGGCACAGAATTACGCGTGGCCCAGAGACAGATTGACCAACTGAAGATAAAAACCCCCACACCCCGTCAACTTGTCGGCATGCTTTCCGGCGGCACTCAGCAAAAAGTGGTGTTGGGCAAGTGGCTTGCCATGAAGCCGAAGGTGCTCATCCTCGATGAACCTACCCGCGGTGTGGATGTCGGTGCCAAAGCTGAGATATATCGCCAGATCCGGGAGCTGGCCGACGCGGGAATATCCATCATCTTTGTCAGTTCAGAAATGGAAGAAATTCTCGGCATGGCGGACCGTGTCGTGATTATGCGTGACCGAAAAATTGCCGGAATTTATCCACGGGACCAGGTAAGTCAGGAAATTATTGCAGCCCGAATGATCGGCGAGTAATTGGAGTAATCATGAGACGTGAATTGGGGATGGCGGTTGCAGTTGCCGTCATATGCGCCTTTCTTTGGTACTCAAACCATCATTTTTTTGGTCAGTACAACGTACTCGATCTGCTCAGAACCATCGGCATGCTTGGCATCTTGGCCATTGGTTCCAGCCTGGTGATTATCACGGGCGGCATTGATCTTTCAGTAGGGGCCATTGTCTGCCTCACGGGCGTCTTGATCGCCAAACTTTCATCCCCGTCCACCGGCGGACTGCACTATCCAATATGGGTTGGCATATCGGTGGCGCTGCTGGTTGCCCTTCTTATCGGGTTGTTTCAGGGACTGCTGATTACCCGCCTCGGGCTGCAACCCTTTATTGTCACGTTGGGTGGTCTGATGTGGATACGCGGCATCGCGGAAGTGATTATCAATGGTCGCACCATCAGTTTTGGCAGCTCCCCATTCAACAATTTGGCCAATTACGGCCTTTTAAGCATTGGACACGAAGCCATTTTTTCATACCCGTTTCTAGGGTTCATCGCGGCCGTCTTACTGGGCGGGTATCTCCTGCACATGACCGTTTTTGGGCGTTATCTTTTTGCCATCGGCGGCAACCGCGATGCAGCCTATTATTCCGGTCTGCCGGTGAAGCGGGTGGAATTGGGCGCTTACATCATCTCGGCATTAACGGCCGGCATATCGGGCATTTTTTATGCATCGTTCATTCAGGATGCAGGCCCCACCGTGGGCCACGGATACGAACTTTACGCCATTGCGGCCGCCGTCATCGGTGGTGTTTCACTTCGCGGTGGGGAGGGCACAATCGTTGGCGTAATCATCGGCACATCGATGATGGAGGTCATCAATAACGGTATCACCATGTTTCAATGGCATTACCACAATTCCAAAGGTCATTTACGAACCTTTCACCTTGGAACCCATTGGCAGGATTTTATTACGGGAGCGGTGATTCTACTTGCGGTTATTTTTGACCAGCTGACCCACTTTCTCAACAGGCGTAAACGCCTCAAAGCACAGGCTGCCAAGGCCGCATAGGCGTGCCGCTGCGTAATCTGTGGCCGCCAAAGCAAAACATGAATGGGCGGCGCGGCTGCCAAGGCTGGCGGCTGGGAGCACCTGCTGCGGGCGAATGGCGATTCTTTGCCGCGCGCTCAATTGCTACGTGCGAACCTCTGTGAGCGAGAAAAAGGCAGGCCGAGGTGCTACCATCCATCATGCCGCTGGGGTGCGTTTGCCCGGCGTCAACGGTGTCATCCTGATGGTGCTGCTGGTGCATGTCGATCAATGAGGCAATTAAACCAGGTAGCTGCGCAAATCCGGCACCCGCCCTTTGGGAAGTCATGCCGCCCCGCACCCGCCATATATTGCAGGATGCCATTAAGATCGCGGCGGGCAGAGCGTCGGTTGAACCGCATCATCTGCTGCTGGCATTAATTGATTCGAGACGCAGCGGCGCGCAATATCTCATCCAACATTGCGATGCGGACATTTCCCGCTTGCGCGATGATCTGATTGCCGAGCAAAATTCCGATTCCGCCCAACCGTCCCTTGGCGAGATCATATTGTCGCCGCCGCTCCTGCAGCTTTTAGCGGAAGCCTTGGAACTTTCAAAATCGCTGGGCAGACCGTATGTCGCATCAACGCACCTGCTCATGTCACTGGCGGCAAGTAATCTGCCTCTCGGGGTCGGTTTGCGCAATGCCGGCCTGACCCCTGAGGCGCTTCGGCGGGCGTGGCGACGATGGCAGCGGGAACCCAATTTGCGGCGGCGGTGGGCGCTGGGGTTGGAAGCGGCCAGTGTCTTTCGGCCGGTGATGCCGCGCATACCGTCCATCAAGACGATGGCCGCGCTTGCCGGAATACCATGGAAGGTTGTCGCCAAAAAAAGCCTCCTCCATCCGGGCTATCGGTCGGACCCATTTCGCATGTATGACTTTTTGCGGAGCACGCGTCCGTTTGCGTTGGACCCGTTGCTTCCGGCATTTATTGCCGTCAATTATGCCGACGTGCAATTCGTCATTAAGGATGGGCGTTTTGGACGTGGCCCGTTTTTATCCGATTCGTTTCCCACCGCGGTGCGTCGGCAGCTTGGCGGTCCCGAACATCAGCGTGGCCTGCCCGCAATGATGCTCTTCGCCGACCCGCCACGCCACACGCGCATTCGGGCAGCGTTTATGCGGGTGTTTAATTCGGTGTCGATGGATGTAATCCGCCGTCAGATGGCAGAGACCATCCAAGAACTTCTTGACCAGATGGCGACGCGCAAATCGGTTGATCTCATCGAGATGTTTTCCGGCCCGTTGCCCACCACAGTCATCACGCGGATGATGGGCTTGCCGGGCGCGGACGCACCCATCCTGTCGGCGTGGTCTGATCGCATGGTACCGGCCATCGGCATTCATTCGTCTCTGCAAGATTTGGCCGCGGCTGATGCTGCGTATACTGAGTTCAGCGACTACCTGAAGTTAAAACTTGCCAGCCGATCAAAAGAGGGGATGTTGGGAGCGCTACTGGAAGGCGATGCCGCCGATGTGCCGCAGGAAGAATTTATCGCCAACTGCATGCTGCTGCTGATGGCGGGACATGAAACCACAACCAGCCTGATTACCAATGGAATCTGGCTGCTGATTCGGCACCCCGAACAGCGGGCCATCGCTATGCGCGATCCCAAAGCAATGGCATTGGCGGTTGAGGAGATTTTACGATTTGAAAGCCCAGTCCAGTGGACGGGACGTGTAGCGATTGCGGATGTGGATGTGGCGGGGCAGAAAGTGCTTCGAGGCGATTTGGTTCTGGCCGGCATTGGGGCCGCCAATCGTGATCCAGCCGTGTTTTCCGAGCCGGACCAGTTCAAGGTCGATCGCCCCGATAATAGACATCTTGCCTTTGGTTTCGGCATTCACTACTGCCTCGGGGCGATGCTGGCAAAGATGGAAGCGCAGATGGCGCTTTACGAATTTTTTCGCCGCTTTCCACATGCAACCCTGGCCCGGGATTCTTTGCGCTGGCGTCCCGGGCTGGTGCTTCGCTGTCCCGAACAATTGATATTGAGGGTATGAATGCACCTCATCCCGTCTTGGCACATCGCGATACTAAAATCGAATGGCAATACGCCCGTAGGCCCGCCAACTGTCGGTGGGTACGTTGGGTGAATCGGCATATAGGCTGATGCATCGTGCAAGATGCCGAAACCGCGCCGTCCAGCACCATCGCTCGTAAACGACCTGTTGACTAATTCCAGCATACGATTCCGCCTCCAAATCTCCGTTGCCGTCAACCGCCCGCCACACCACACCAATGCGGATTTCAGATTTCGAGGTCGCAGCATGGTCGTCGGTTCTGCCGTTATGGCAATCGATGGTCTTAGAGCCTTGAGCATGCTGCCACAGCGGCAGAAAAAGTTGATCTATTCCAAGGAAAATACAAACAGCTAAGGTGTGATCTAACATGTTTTATATAAATGAGTTATGGAATATGAGTCAGGTTGGATTATAACCTTGGCATAGCGGTTGCATGGCAAACACCCGCGGCGGGCGGTGCGTGCAATATGCGGACGGCACACACCGGCGCCGTGTGCAGAGTTTGGGTTGTGCCCGCCATAAGCGGAGCGACATAAAAGGAGTTTTTACCGATGGCAGTAAAGCAAATCACGTTTGACGAAAATGCACGCAAAAGTTTACTTGAAGGGGTGACCAAATTGGCCTCGGCCGTTAAAAGCACGCTCGGCCCTCGGGGCCGCAATGCCATTTTGGACAAAGGATGGGGTGCCCCGACTGTCACCAAGGACGGAGTGTCGGTGGCGGAAGAGATTGAGTTGTCAAATAAGTTTGAGAATGTAGGTGCACAGCTCGTAAAAGAAGCCGCTACCAAGACCAGTGACGTAGCCGGTGATGGTACCACCACCGCGACCGTACTGGCGGAAGCGATCTTTAAGGAAGGCTACAGGAATCTGGCTGCCGGTGCCGATGCCATGGCTCTGGCCAGGGGTATCAGGTTAGCCGTCGATGCGGTGGTTAAAAATCTGGAAAAGCTGTCCAAGCCCTTAAACGCGTCGAATAAATCGGAGGTCGCCAACGTTGCCGCCGTCAGCGCCAACAACGATCGTGAAATCGGATCCATCATGGCTGATGCCTTTGAAAAGGTTGGTAAAGACGGTGTCATCACCGTTGAGGAGGGTAAGTCGCTCGATACCTTCGTGGATGTGGTTGAGGGGATGCAATTTGACCGTGGCTACATTTCTCCCAACTTTATCACAAATCAGGACGAAATGACGGTCGTTTTGGATAAGCCGTTTATCCTGGTGTACGAAGATAAAATATCCAGCGCTACGAAGCTGGTTCCCATTTTGGAAAAAACCAAGGCAGCGAAGCGTCCTTTGCTGATTATCGCAGAGGACATCGAGTCTGAAGCACTGGCCACCTTGGTGCTTAACAAGCTTCGCGGGATATTGAGCGTGGCGGCGGTCAAAGCCCCCGGCTATGGTGATCGCCGCAAGGCCATGCTGGAAGACATTGCGGTGCTGACCGGCGGTCGTGCCGTAATGAAAGACTTGGGCATCGACCTTGAAAAGCTGACGATTGCCGACTTGGGCCAGGCACGCAAAGTTGAAATTGACGCTGACAACACCACCATTATTGAGGGCATCGGAGAGTCAAAGGCAATTCAGGCCCGTATTGAGCAGATTCGTCGTGAGATTGACACCACAACCTCTGATTATGATCGCGAAAAACTTCAAGAACGTCTGGCAAAACTGGCTGGTGGTGTGGCCCAGATCAATGTCGGTGCGGCAACCGAATCTGAAATGAAAGAGAAGAAGGCTCGCGTGGAGGATGCCTTGCACGCTACACGAGCTGCCGTGGCTGAAGGCATTTTGCCCGGTGGGGGCACGGCGCTGATTCGCAGCCTTGCGGTGCTTGATTCCGTCAAAACTCAATCCGCCGATGAAAAAACGGGCGTCCAGATCGTGCGCCGCGCTCTGCAGGAACCTACGCGATGCATTGCAGAAAATGCCGGTGAAGAGGGGGCTGTCGTTGTCAAGAAAATATTGGCAGCTAAGGACAACTTTGGTTTCAATGCTTTGACTCTGGAGTATGAGCCCGACATGATTAAGGCAGGCATCATCACTCCCACCCGTGTGGAGCGCAGTGCACTGCAGAACGCAGCCAGCGTTTCCACGTTATTGCTTACCACGGATGCCATCATCGTGGAAAAACCCAAGCCCAAGGATGCGGCCGGCCCCGGTGCTGGTGGCATGGGAGGCATGGGAGGTATGGGCGGTATGGGCGGTATGGGCGGTATGGGCGGTATGGGTGGCATGGGTGGCATGGGTGGCATGGACATGATGTAACCTATGCTGGGCGGTGATTGTGACAGCCCCGTTGCGGGCAGGTGGTCAGGCATCCCACATGAGGCGGGCTGGCCGCGCTGTGAAAATATAATTTATTTCTAATGGAGATAAGCATGAAAATTAAACCTTTGGAAGATCGGATTGTCGTTCAGCCCGCCCAGGCGGAAAATACCACCAGTGGCGGAATTGTTCTGCCGGAAAGCGCAAAGGAAAAGCAGACCCGGGGCAAGGTCCTGCAAATTGGCCCCGGTAAATTGCTCGATAGCGGTAAACGCGTTCCGCCATCCGTCTCGGTTGGTGATGAAGTGTACTATGGGCAGTATGCCGGGACTGAAATTAAAATTGATGACCAGAAATATGTCATCTTGGAGGAAAGCGAACTTCTTGGCGTGGTCACACGGTAACGCGTTAACGAAAAGCAGATTTTTTAGCCAACAATATAGGGGATTATCATGGCAGCGAAACAGCTCATGTTTGATATGGCGGCCCGCAACAAAGTGTTCGACGGGCTTACCAAATTGGCTTCGGCCGTTAAAGTCACGCTTGGCCCATCTGGCCGAAACGTTATCTTATCTAAAAGTTGGGGTTCGCCTCAGATCACGCGCGATGGCGTGACGGTTGCGAAGGAAGTGGAACTGCCCGACCCATTTGAAAATATGGGTGCCAAACTGGTTAATGAAGTCGCCAACAAAACCAACGATATCGCAGGTGATGGAACCACCACAGCCACCGTACTGGCCGAAGCAATTTATGGCGCTGGATTGCGTCATCTCACTTCTGGTATGAACCCGGTCGTGGTCAAACGTGGCATTGATAAAGCGGTCGCCGTCGCCGCTGACGCCATCGGCGAGATGTCCCGCAAGATCTCGGGACGCGACGATCTATGCAAGGTGGCGACCATTTCGGCCAATTCAGACGCGTCCATCGGCAACCTGATTGCTGACGCCATTGACCGTGTCGGACGCGATGGTGTGGTAACCATTGAAGAAGGTAAGGGCATTGAAACGACAATGGACCTTGTTGAAGGTATGTCGTTTGATAAAGGGTATCAGTCGCCCTATTTCATGACGAATCCCGGCACGCTTGAATGCGTGCTGGAAGACGCATACGTGTTTTTGTTCGAGAAAAAAATATCGACCATCAGCGAGATCCTGCCGCTGCTTAACAAAATCGCCACTGCCGGCAAGCCTTTGCTGATTGTGGCGGAAGATGTGGAGTCTGAAGCCCTTGCCACGCTGGTTGTCAACCGTCTGCGCGGCATTCTGAAGGTGTGCTCGGTAAAAGCTCCCGGCTTTGGTGATCGTCGTAAGGCCATTATGGGTGATCTGGCCGTGGTGACGGGTGGCAAATTCTTCTCCGAAGACCTGGGTACCAAGATCGACGACATCCAATTGGAAGAACTCGGTCGCGCCAAGCGAATTGTGGTGGATAAGGACAACACCACGATTATTGAAGGTGCCGGCAAGAAGAAGGACATCGAAGCCCGCATCAACCAGATTCGGATGCAGATCGAAAAGACCACCAGCGATTATGACCGAGAAAAGCTGCAGGAGCGACTGGCCAAACTCACCGGTGGAGTGGCGGTGTTGCGCGTGGGTGGTGCTACAGAAACCAATATGAAGGAACGCAAGTTCCGTGTGGATGATGCCTTGCACGCCACCCGCGCGGCCGCCCAGGAAGGAATCGTCCCCGGGGGTGGCGTTTCGTTCCTGCGGGCCATTGCCGCGGTGGCGGACGCCAAGGCCAAAGCGCGCGGCGATGAGAAAGTTGGCTTTGATATCATCATTGAGGCCCTGAAGGCTCCCACCCGCCAAATCAGTGAAAATGCTGGTGAAGATGGCAGCGTCGTTGTAGAAGCTATTCTGGAAAAAGATGGTGCTTTCGGCTACGATGCTGCCACTGGTAAATATGGTGATATGTTCAAAATGGGAATCGTTGATCCGGCCAAGGTAAACCGCACCGCCTTGCAAAATGCGGCATCGGTTTCAGGCTTACTGCTTACCACCGACGTCTTGGTCACCGATGTTAAGGAAGATGTGGAGAATATCCCTGGTGCCGTCCGCTGATGTGAGGTCGGTCGGCTTTATCTCTCGTCATCCCGCCGTATTATAAGGGAGAGTTCCATGGCCCGAGGCCGGATGAAGGCTCGGGCTTTTTCTTTTGCATCGGCAGGCTTGAATATGCCCACCAAACGCGATTACTATGAAATCCTGCAGGTTTCACGCAGCGCCAGCGCGGATGAGATCAAAAGCGCATACCGAAAGGCTGCCATTGCTCACCATCCTGATCGCAATCCGGGTAATGCGGAGGCGGAAATCCGGTTTAAGGAATGCGCTGAAGCATACGAAGTTCTCTCCGACCCTGAAAAACGCGCACGCTATGACCAGTACGGGCACGATGGCCTACAAGGTGCCGCGGTGCATGATTACTCGCACATGCAGTACACCGATATCTTCTCCATGTTTAATGACATTTTCAGTGGCATGGGTGGAGGAGGTGGCCGACGCGAGGGGCCCAGTCGCGGTTATGACCTGGAGACGCAGGTTTCCATCACGCTTAAAGAAGTGCAGTCCGGCGTGGAAAAAGAAATCGAATTCACCCGCCACGACCATTGCAAAACCTGCGACGGATCGGGTGCCAAACCGGGTACTAAGAAAAAAATATGTACCACCTGCGGGGGGCGCGGCCAGGTGATGCAGCGCGGTTTCGGCGGGATTTTTTCCATGGTGACGGATTGCCCTAAGTGCAGTGCCACGGGCGCGATCATCGATAAACCCTGCCCCGACTGCCGTGGCAGTGGACGGACCCTTTTAAATCGAAAGATTTCAGTCAAAATTCCGGCCGGAATTCACGACGGACAGGCTGTTCGCGTGCGGGGGGAAGGTGAACCGGGGGAAGAGGGTGGTCCGCATGGCGACCTGCATGTATATGTGCGGGTGGCAGAGCATTCTTTTTTCCACCGTGATAAAAACCACCTGTACCTGGACCTGCCTGTCAGTATGGTTCAAGCCGCGCTTGGCGCAGATGTTGAGTTACCAACCCTCACGGGTAAAACAACCCTGCATATTCCACCGGGCTCTCAGCCGGGGGATATGGTTCGTGCCAAAGGCCTTGGTTTGCCGGACGTGCATGGCGGGCGCACCGGGGATATCGTCGCCAGGGTTATGGTGGAAATCCCCCGGAAGCTGGGCAAAATGCAGGAGCAATTACTGCGGCAGTACGCGCAAATTGAAGAAGAGAACGTGTTGCCCGCCCGCAAGAACTTTTTTGAAAAAATGCGTGACTATGTGGTGGGCGATCACGCAGCGTCATCCGAAGCAAAGTCTTAATTTCAATGCATCAGGGGTGAAAAGATGAAAGAGGAAAAATCTCAGCCAACCGACGAAACCCAAGCCGAGGCCGCAGCCGCGCAGGAAAATCCACAGGCAACGGATGCGGCAGGCGGGGACGAAGCTCAGCGAGAAATGAATGAATTGCGATCTGCCATTGCTCGCTGGCAGGCCGATTATGAAAACCTGCGTCGTCGCTCCGCCAAGGAGTTGCTCGATGCACGCCAGGCAGCCGAGGCCGATTTTGCCAAAAGTCTGCTTTCGGTGCTGGATCATTTTGAGATGGCTCTCTCTGTGGACGATCGCCAAGTGGATGCCAAAAGTATTCTCGATGGCGTAAAAATTACTTATGACGAACTGATTAAAATTTTGCAAAAGCGGGGGATTAAGTCATTTGATCCCACCGGTGAACATTTTGACCCATTCCGCCATGAAGCCATCGCCAGCGAACCATCCGATAAAGTTGCGCCATCGACCGTGCTTCAGACGCTGCAGCGCGGATATTGTTGCGGTGATCGGCTGCTGCGAACGGCCAAAGTGAAGGTATCGTCGGCGGTATCCTGAGCGGCATTTGCAGGAAATATAGGGGAAGTAAATAGTATGCCAACTTATGAATATGAATGCTCGGCGTGCGGAGAGAAATTTGAGGTATTTCAATCCATCTCGGCCAAGCCACTGAAAAAATGCCCCCAATGCGGCAAAAGCGCAGCTAAGCGACTGATTTCCGCTGGTGCGGGGGTCATTTTCAAGGGCAGCGGCTTTTACGAAACAGATTACAGGTCGGACAGTTACAAAGCCGCCGCCAAAAGTGAATCTTCGTCCAGCGATACCTCCAAACCGGCTGAGAATGCAAAAGCATCACCGGCGGCTTCCCATGACAAGGCGGCCAAGTCATCAGATTCTGCGCCGTCTGCGGAGGCTAAATCTGCACCTGTTCCTAAAAAAAGCCCGAAAAATAAGTAGTGAGTCAAGCCATGGGTATGCCGGAAGCCTCGAATATGCCGCAGTGTCCAATTTGCAAAAAGCCGGCTGCACCGCTGGATGACCAAGCCTTTCCATTTTGCAGCAGGCGTTGTCAACTGGTGGATCTTGGTCGTTGGATGGACGGTACGTATCTTACATCCCGTCCGATCGATCCCACGGAAGAACAAGATCCAGACCGCAAATAGCGACGTGCTGTCACCGCCCATCCGGCTGCGATTCGCCCAGGTCAGCCAGGCACGCCGATGCTGAATTCAAATTACGCCGTTAAACTTGAAATTTCTTAATGGCCGCATCGCGAGCGGCGTGGTGATCCACAATCGGGCTCGGATAATCTCGACCAATCAGGCAGCCGCACTGCCGCTGTAATTCTAGCGGCATTAACCATGGCTCATGGATAAATTTAGCTGGGACATTGGCCAGCTCCGGCAACATCGACTTAACAAATTCGCCATCCGGGTCGTAGCGCTGCCCCTGCAGGATAGGATTCATAATACGAAAGTAGGGGGCCGCATCGGTGCCGGTGCCGGCGCTCCATTGCCAGCCGCCGACATTGCTGGCCTGATCGTAATCCATCAGCCACTGCATGAAATAATTTTCGCCTACACGCCAGTCGGTATCCAAGTCTTTGGTTAAAAACATGGCGGCAATCATGCGCAATCGATTGTGCATAAGCCCGGTGGTGTGAAGCTGACGCATCGCTGCATCAACTATGGGGTAGCCCGTGCGGGCTTGTGCCCATGCGGCAATCAGCGGCTCTGAATTGGACCAGGTCAAGTTATGGTAGCGCTGCTGAAAGGCGGACCGGACCGTGTGCGGAAAATGGAATATGACCATCTTGTAAAATTCACGCCAGATCAACTCTGACAACCAATGCTCGGCACCACTGCAGCCTCGCAACCCACCATTTGCAATCGCTGCCCGCACGCATTGCCGGATGGAAACTGTTCCGGCACTCAAGTGGCTGGATAATTTTGATACGCCATTGATCGCCGGATAATCGCGGTCTTTTTTATAAAATCCTATGCGATGTTTGGCGAAATCCTGCAGCATCGCTTCTCCACCCGATTCTCCTGCGGCAATGGGTAGTGTGACCGCTGGATAGCCTAGCGATTCCGCGGTCGGCACGGCGTCGGTCGGCATCGGATGGCGATGCGTAATTCGGGGCTTCCCCGAAACGGATGCGTGCGACTGCTGGAATTTTGCCAGCCACGCACGCTTGTACGGCGAAAAAACGGTATAGGGGCTATTGGTGCCCGTGAGCAATTCAAATTCTTCAAATATGACGGCATCTTTTACCCCCACCGTCTCGATGCCGGCCTTTGCCGCCGTCCGCTGCAGACGTCGATCCATGGCCAACTGGTCCGGCTCATAGTCTTTGTTGAATGTGATAAGGTTGGCGTCGGCCTGGCGAGCGAGGCTGGCGATCGCTTCCACCGGGTCAGATGATTGCACAATGCGCAGAGGAATATTGTACTTTGCCAACTCACCGCTTAACTCACGCAGGCTCTCCAACCAGAAGCGGGCTTGAAACGCCCCCATCTTCCTGGCATCGGCAGGAAACCATCGCGGATCAATGACAAACACGCCTACGACGCTGTCGGCTCTTCTGGCGGAAAGATTTAATGCTGTGTTGTCAGAAATGCGCAGATCGCGCCGAAACCAATGAATGGCTTTTCCCACGGTGAATTCACTCCAGCCCATATGCGGTGCACCGCCTATTTTATGCACGGTCAAAACGTAATGCATAAGTTGTATTGCCGTTTCCGACCATAGGAAGGGCAACGGCACGAAATATAGGGCTTGCGAGCGCATAACCGTGCCAAACGATCTGTGCAGTTGACTCAGCCGGTGATGTGGTAGAAACATCTATCGACTGCCAGATAATCGAAAGTCATGTCTCACATTGCTGCGGTGTCCATTATCAAATTGCGGTTGCGAGGTGAGCCGGACACACCAGATATACGTCGTCGCGGCACTCGCAACGGACAATTTGGCGTGTTACTGCAGACGCCCTCCTCACAAGATGTCATCACTCCCAAAAAGTATCCGGGCGCACTATGTTCCGGCCAGAAAAATGATATAGTGCATAGACACTCTCGGGAGGATCGGCATGCGTGTCATAAACTCCAAACGGTTTGAGTGCAGGGCGGAAGCTGGATGCCGAATTGGCAGAGTTGATTTGCTGGAAGCGCTCGGGGCACGGCGATCCATAGATGAAAATATTCACCCGGTTGAACAGGGAACCAGATGGCGGATACAACGGAAATCCTCGCAGATTTAACACCCGAACAGATTGCAGCGGTGACGCACGTGGATGGGCCGCTGCTGGTGTTGGCCGGTGCCGGGTCGGGTAAAACACGCACCATTACCAGACGTGTGGCGTATCTTGTAGCGGCTGGCATTGCGCCATTTAATATTCTGGCGGTGACTTTTACCAACAAAGCTGCGGGGGAGATGCGCCAGCGGATCGGCGAACTGCTTTCCTTTCTGCCCGGCCGTCAGCGTGCGGGCGTGACGGTGGCTACTTTTCACAGTTTATGTGCCAAGCTGCTGCGTGAATTTGCACCCCATGCAGGGCTTGATTCCAATTTTAATATCATCGACAGCTCTGATCAGACCAAGATGGCCAAACTGGCGCTGGAGCATGCGGGAATCAGTGCTGAACTGCTGCCCCCGGCACGGCTGCTGTCTGCCATCAGCCAAAGCAAAAATCGTCTGCAGCAGGCATCGCAATTTGCAGCACACCATACAGATTTTGCATCACGCAATATTGCCCGCGCCTTTGCCGCCTACGAGCAGTTGATGAAGGAAAACAAAGCGGTGGACTTTGACGACCTTTTGCTGCGAATGGCCATGCTGCTGCGCGATAATACCGAAATTCGTGAACGCCTGCAGGATCGATTTCAATATATACTTATTGATGAGTATCAGGATACCAATCATGCGCAGTTTATCATTTGCCACATGTTGGCCCTTAAACACCAAAATATCTGCGCCACGGGCGACCCGGATCAGTCCATTTATGGGTGGCGGGGTGCCAATTTGGGTAATATTCTCGATTTTGAACAGCATTTCCCCAACGCCAAAATCGTCCGACTCGAGCAGAATTATCGCAGCACCAAAACCATCCTCAAGGCTGCTTCCGCCCTGATCGCCAATAATCTGCAGCGAAAAAACAAGTCACTTTGGACCAACAATGAGCAGGGGGCCAGAATCAAGATCCTCTACGCTGCGGACGAACGCGAAGAGGCGCGTAACGTCGCCCGGCAACTGCGCGAGATGTTTGATCAGCACAAAATGCGATGGGATGAGATGGCCGTGCTGTACCGTATTAATTCTTTATCCCGAGTTCTGGAAGATGCACTCATGGAGGCCGCCATCCCATACCAGATTGTGCGAGGAACCGAGTTTTACGCACGCAAAGAGGTAAAAGACGCGCTGGCTTATCTGCGCCTGCTGATCAATCCATCCGACCGCGTCAGCTTTGAACGCATCATCAATGTGCCAACACGCGGAATCGGCCCTGGCAGCATGGATCGCATTATCGCTTATGCTCAGGAGAACAGGCTCAATTTGCTGGAAGCCTGCGCGCAGGCACAGCAGATTGATGGGCTTACTAAAAAAGCCAGCAGTGCCGCTCGTGTTTTTGGACATCAGATGGAATTATGCCGAACGGAATTTGCCCATCTGCTGCGGACCGCTCCTGTGCTGCCCGCCAGCGATTCGCCACCAGATGCTTCTGCCGATGGTGCTGACGAAGCCGAACTTGCCGTGCCGGATTTTGCAGATGATCTTCGCGCCGATCAACTCTTTTTCGTAAGCGATGACAACGAGGACACCGCTGGTGATCCTCATCGTGGCAGCGAGCCGGGCCAGGAATCCGATTTTGAATCTGAAGCGCAATCGGAGATCCCCGCCCGTTCGAATACATCGCTTCGGGGTGTCGCGGCACTGATGGATCGAATGCTGCGGATTTTCAAGCTTATTGATCATGACAAGCGCGATGCCGAGGAAGTGGATCGTATCAACAACCTGCTGGAATTAATCAACGTGGCCGCCGAGTTTACATCGCAGAATCCTGATGGCACGCTGGCAGAATATCTGGAGCAGGTGACGCTGGTATCCGACGTCGATAAGCTTGATGATGAGCGTGGCTCGGTCACCCTGATGACGCTGCATGCGGCCAAGGGGTTGGAATTTCCGCTGGTTATCATGATTGGCCTTGAAGAGGGCACCTTGCCGATGTCCCGGTCATTTGGCAAATCCGGCCGAGACGACTCCGATATGGAAGAGGAGCGGCGTCTGGCGTTCGTCGGAATGACGCGCGCCAAAAAGCGACTTATTCTGACCGGAGCGCTAAGCCGCATGACACGCGGGTTTGGTGAGGGGCGCACTCCCTCCCGCTTTGTAAGCGAACTGCCCAAAGACTGTATTGAGTTGTTTGACGCGTTTCGCCAGCCGCGTCCGGCCGGGTCAGCTGGGTACCGCGATAATCTTCAATACCATCCCAAACGTCCGCAGGGACTGCCATCAGAAAGGTCGATGTCAGACGGAGGCTCACCGGTGGCTGATGCAAAATTTCGGCGCGGCGTACTGGTGCGCCATCCGATGTTCGGGGTCGGTCGAGTGGAAGATTACATTGAAAACGGCGAAAGTTCCCGAGCGGTCATTGAATTCCGTAAGGTAGGGCGTAAGACCCTCGTGCTGGCGTTCGCCAAGCTTGAACTGATAGGCGGCGACGCATGACCATCATCGCCTTTGTGGCACGCCATATCGATTTGGTGTGTTTCAGGTCGATCGATTATGCCATCTTTCGCATCGCACCTCGCACGCGACGTGTTGGCTGTTCCACCATGTACTGGCGATCGCGCATCATGCGATGCAGTTTGGTCATTGCCTGAACCTCAATCTGGCGGACGCGCTCGCGCGTTAAAGCCACCCGTACGGCAATTTGATCAAGCGTACACGGTGGGTTGCCGTCAAGTCCGTGACGCCAAGTCACAATGGAAGCCTCGCGTTCGGTCAGATAACGCACGTAGTGGCGAATCATGGATATGGCCTCGGCCGTTTCCATTTGAGATTCCGGTGGCAGACAATTAGAGTCAACAATCATTTCCCGCGGAGACGTTTTATTATCCAAAGAATCGCTGGCTTGCAGAGTGACGCGGCGTGTGCGATGCGCCTGCTCCGCAAGCGCGGTTTGCCTTGGGGTGGTTCCCATCTGGTTGGCGAGTTCAGCAGTGTCGGGGGCACGTCCAGTGCCGTTTTGAATTTGGGCCTTCACATCTCTCATTTCAGAAATCCGGGCGTGAAGGTAGATCGGAATACGAATAGATTGGCCGGTCGTAGAGATGGCCTTGCGGATTGCCTGACGAATCCACCATGTTGCGTAGGTGCTGAACCGCGTCTTAAATTTGGGGTCAAACATCTCCACCGCTCGGATCAACCCAACGTTGCCCTCAGCGATGAGATCTGCAATTGAAAGACCCCGATGCACAAATTGCCGCGCCACGCTGACCACCAAGCGCAGATTGCAGCGAATCATCTCGTCACGGGCGGCCTTATCACCAGCCATGACTTTCCCTGCCAAGTGCTTCTCCTGCTCAGCAGTGAGCAGCGGCAATTTGCGAATTTCTTCCAGGTATATCCCGAGTTCGGAATCGGCTGCCATAGGCTCTCTCCTACCGTTCTTCCACGTTGTTCGGCGCACCTGAGTTTTGCTACTAGGACTCCTCTCGGTGTCCTTCCAACGAGACTCTAAAGGTATGCTACCGATAGACATGGGGGGATTGCAAATAAAAAACGGGAAGATTCAATGAAGTTTCCCGTCCCATAAGGGACTGGCTACCATCTTTTCGCCCCGGTCTTGAATCACGCAAGCTGCCTAGCCACATACCGGCATGGCGTAATCAGTAACCCCGGCCCGGTGGGCCCGCCTGCGAGCCAAATATGGTCATGGCATGGGCGGCCCGCACTTTAACAGGCAGAATTTGACCCTCCAGCGATGGTGGTCCGTCAAAAACCACAATCTGGTCGCCTCTTGTCCGGCCCAAAAGCTGCACCGTCTCATCGTCGTTGGAGGTGGTATCTGCCGATGAAGTGTTTCGTGCCAGTGCGGCTGCAAGCTTTTGCCCCAACTCCACCTGTGAGGATGACTCGGCACCTCGCCCGCTGCCTGCGATGACCGATTCCGCTGATTTGTCCCAGCCACTGGGGCCTTCGCACAATACCTCCACCGTCTGGCCGATGAGTTCGCGGTTCTGCTGCTGGGAAATCTCATCCTGTAGCTGCAGCAGATCATTATTACGCCGCCGTTTTTCAGCTTCCGGCACGTCATCTGGATGCCTTTTCAGTGCGACGGTTCCGGGACGCGGCGAATATTTAAATATGAAACAATTTTTATACCGTGCCCGGGCAATCAGCCCACGCGACAAATCATGGTCGTCCGCCGTTTCTGTGGGAAATCCAACGATCATATCGCCAGCCAGCACAATATCCGCCATGCGTTGTCGCGCGCGATCCAGCAGATCGAAATACTCTTCAACCGTGTAGCCGCGATTCATCAGTTTAAGAATACGGTTTGAACCAGATTGCGCCGGAATATGCAGATAGCGGCAGATTCGCGGGCAGGCCTGCATCGTGTCGAGGATATCATCGCCAAAATCCGCAGGATAACTGGTGATAAAACGAAGTCGAGGAAGGTCGGACAGCTTGTCATGCAGGTACGAAAGTAAATCAGCAAATGAAAATGCCCGCTGCCTGGGCCCATCGGGGGTGGAGATTCGGCTCTGGTCATATCGATAATGGTTGACGGTTTGACCCAGCAGTGTAATTTCCCGGGCACCAGCGTCCATGCACCGCCGCGCTTCGTCGTAAATGGCTACCGGCGAGCGGCTCACTTCCGGCCCACGTGTATATGGCACCACACAATACGTGCAAAATTTATTACAACCTCGCACAATGCGGATATATGCCTGGAATTTATTTTTCTCCGGCGAAAATGAACGCGATAAATCCAGCGCTTCCAGATGTTCATCGTGCAGATCGGCGGTTAAAGCGCTCCGCCGCGATTTATTGCCGGCCAATGCCGACTGCTGGCGTCCCGTCTTGTAAACGTTTTCCAGCAGCGTGGGGAGTCGGTCCAGTTCGCCGGGGCCGCATAGCAGATCGACCTGCGGCATGCGCTTGAGCAAACCGCCACCGTCGCGTTCAGCCATGCACCCGATGACACCCACTACCAGATTTGGATCGGACTGCTTTCGGATGCCCAGCAGCCCCAATCGCGACAGCACCTTATCTTCCGATTTTTGCCTGACCGAACACGTATTGTAGAGAACGATATCTGCCGCATCCGGTTCAGATACAAATTGGTAACCCAAGGCGCGAAGCTGCCCCTCGACAAGCTCGCTGTCGAGCACATTCATCTGGCAGCCAAAAGTCTCAAGATATACCTGTTTCAATATTCTTCCCAATTAAAGCGCCACAATGCATCACCGCCACCCGCCGTCAATGTGATCATGCAGTAATCAAGATTATAGAAGACAAACGCCAGTCTCCCAAGCCAATCGCTTGCCTGATCAATGTGATCTGAGTTTTACGGCGGTCATTGGGTTGTGGTTAAAGGCGGAGGCGTTAACCTGATTTCGACGTTGGAGAAGCAATCCATAGGTGCTCCATTTGCTCCAGAGATCGGTTCTTAGTTTCCGGAACCAGTGCCCAAACGAATAATGCCGCCAAAATGCTCATGATCCCATAGATGAAGTATGCAAAACCATGGTGAAATATTTTCACCAGATACGGATTCTTATTGAGAAATGGGAACGTTGAACTCACCAGGTAATTGGCAATCCACTGTGCAGCTACGGCGACAGCCATCGCCTTGCCGCGGATTTGATTGGGAAATATCTCACTGAGCAGCACCCAAGTGACCGGTCCCCATGAAAGGGCAAAGCCGGCGATGTAAACGAGCATGCTCATCAGGGCGATTAACCCCTTGCCGTGGAACATAAAGTTGGCACCGAGTGCAAGCATGCTGACGGCCATGACCAAGGCACCAATAATTTGCAGCGGCTTTCGCCCGAGGCGATCGACCGTTACAATGGCGACAATGGTAAAGATCAAGTTAACGGCACCGACGATAATTGTCTGAAACAACGATGCATCGGTGGTCATCCCCAGACCTTTAAAAATAGTTGGCGCGTAATAAAGCACCACATTGATGCCGACAAACTGCTGAAAAACCGACAGCATGATACCGATGAATATCAGAAGGGCACCGAAGGATAGCATCTTTGCCGAGTGGTGCTCGCTGAGCGATCTTCGTATTTCCTCAATTTCCTGATCGCCCTCATCTGAAGGTACCAGTCGGGCCAGAACCTGGCGGGCCTTATCTTCACGCCCCTTAAGCATCAGGAAGCGGGGCGTCTCCGGCACCAGAAACAGGAGCAGCAAAAATGCGACCGCCGGTACACTACCGGACAAAAACATGTAGCGCCAGCCGAGAGTGTGCAGCCAGTGCGTGTCGCCACTGCGGGCAATAAAGTAATTGACGAAGTAAATCACAAGCATGCCAAAAATGATTGCCAACTGGTTCCAGGCCACCAGATTGCCCCGGATACGTGCCGGAGCGATCTCGGCAATGTACATGGGGGCCAGCATCGAGGCCAGCCCAACGCCTATGCCCCCTAAGATGCGGTAAGCAACAAAATTCCATATATATGCCGGGCCACCATGCCCTATCGGCGCAAACATAAACTCAGGCGCTGCTGCCCCCAGCGCTGAAATCAGAAAAAGTACTGCCGCTATTATCAAGCCACCCTTGCGGCCGATACGCGTGCTGATCCAGCCGCCAGAGAGCCCACCCACGATGCACCCGATCAATGCGCTGGAGGTCACAAATCCCAAAAGGAAACTGGCATCATTGGTATGCAGATGTCGCGGAGCGATAAAGTAGGCCTTCAGGCTGCCGACCGCACCTGATATGACAGCTGTGTCGTAGCCGAAAAGCAGCCCACCCAATGTAGCAATCAGCGTTAATAAAACAATATATGGGTTCAGACGCCCCATGGAGTTTCCCCCAAAAAAACCGCCGGCCCGCCGACCAGCGTTATTTTAATACAGACATGAGGCCAAATAGCCTGCCAGCGCCGTATATTGCTGCTTCGAGCGGAATGCCGCAATCTTTCGCCGATCAACTTTCAAAGCCCGGTTCCACAATCGTTGCAGATTGGCAGCGCTCACATGCAGAATATCGGCAATGTCTTCGGGCTTGTCAGTTCGCGGTGCCTTGACATCAAATGCCAAAATTCCATCCCATTTGGCATCCTGAAGCACCACACAGAGTGCCAAGTCTTTCAATGGCTCGGTGTATCCAAACGGTAGGTCTTGATCATAGCGTGTGGTATCCTGCGAATTGAGGTGGATGTGGAACAATTTCCCCGCCTCAAGGCATAATTCCACCTCCCAAAGATAATCAAGCCCAGCCATCCGGCTGTGCGCTGTTTCTGGATTGATGCCAAACAATGGCTGAACGGCGGGATCCAGCCGGCTGATGAGGTAAAGAGCCTCACCCACGTTACTGAGATACATGTTTGCCCGCGGTTCATTGGGTTTGGGTTCCAGCGCAAATCGCGGTGCGCTCTTCCCATATTTCTTCATGGCGTAACTTCCCACGGCATTAAAGCCATCAATCATCCGTTGGAAGGAATCGCGGCCGTTTTTAGCCAGCATAAAATCAAATCCCTCGCGCCCATTCCAGAAGACCATGATTTCAGAACCCAACTCCACCGTGATATCCACGGCCGCGAGCGCATTGTGCAATGCGTGCTTACGGATTTCCGCATCATTGCTGCTCATGGCACCATCTTTAAAAATCGGGTCGGCGAAGAATGACGGGGTGTACATGCCCATCTTTAAGCCAAATCGCTTCATCAATCTCTTGGCCTCTGGTACATCATTGGCAGTAATTTCAACATCATGAGCTTCAATGTATGTAACGCCGGCCTTGGCCAGCAGTTCAAGCCGGTCAAGAACAGGAATTTCTGGCCGAGTCGGGCCGCCAAAAGGATCGCGACCCGCGCCTAAATTCCACACCCCCGCGCCAATACCGCGCTTACCAACTTTTTTGGGGATCATTATTTTTGGCATCGTTTCAGATATTCTCTTAAAAGATACAGACACAGATGGACGGACTATATCGGAGCGGTTTAAGGTCTGTCAAAGGCCCTTGCATTCCGCTTCGAGCCCCTCGCTAAAGTGGAATAGCTTGTAAAAATGTTGAAATATGCTAGACTCCAATTTGTCAGGTGTTCGCCGCGTTGGCGAATGAAAAGGGAAGGCGGTTAAATTCCGCCGCGGACGCGCCGCTGTGATGGGCAAACCATCGGGCGCAGCCACTAAACCCGACCGCACCGGCGCACGCCGGGAAACGTCCTCATCACAGGGGCCGTGGTCGTTTTTGGGAAGGCTGCCTCTCTTCACTGCCCTAAGCCAGAAGACCTGCCTGATGAAGATCCATTTTGTCCTCGCGAGTTTGGGACCCGGGATCGCGCTTGGTTGTTGTTAATTCGTTTTTCGCCAGCTAGATCGGGCTTGCCCTTTGTGCGTGGTGCACAAGGTGGCCGAATTTAATGGCGAAACGTGCATCCTTTTTAAGGAGTCTCTCTACATGCACCGCTTCTCCCCGTACGCATCGTTTGCACTTGCCTTGGCTGCCACCGCGTGTTTGACTGCGCCGGCCTTCGCTTCCACCGCGACCACCGAATTTGCCAGTTCTGTCGCCAGTTACTCCGCCTCCACCGTTTCGAATCCCAACGGATCTATCGGCCAGTTTGCCACGTCAGAGGGTGGCTATGCGATCGACCCATTTTTTCCTCCTTACCCGCAGGCCGCCAGTGACAGCTACCCAGCGGTACTTACAACGGTCAAATCAGGCGGATCGCTTACCTTGAAATTCCCCACGGCCGATAGAGCCACCGGGGCCTATTTGGGAATATATTCCTCAGTAGGGTTGATCAACGTCAACTCGACGGTTGGCGGTCCGCCGCAGGCCGCCAGTTCTGGTACCATTACACTTTCAACACCTTCGGAGGCGGTCGTCAGCGTAAGCGCAGATGGCACCAATTTTGTGGCGCTAAATCAGGGCAATCCCATCATTTTTGACAACCCCACCAATGCCTATATTACTGTCGACGATACCATCGTCAGCTCGGGCGGCTATACCTTTGTTTCGCCCCAACCGGCGGCGCCTGGCGTGACTCCACAGCTGGCCGCCGCTACCCCATTTATGGGAAATGTGAGTGAATTTGCCGGCAAGACAGAATCGCAAATCCTCTCGTTGCTCGGTAATACGGCCGGTGGAACGTGGATCAGTCCTTCTTCATTATCTGCCACCGGATTATCCACCATTCAATTTGTAAGGTTTACAGTCCCGACAGGCGACACCGCATTTATTAACGCTGCGGCCTTGTCCGACGAGCCGCCGGTGGTCGCGCCGGAGCCGGCAGCACTTGGTCTGCTGCTCATCCCGGCCATTGGATTGCTGGCGACAAAGCGCCGGTCAACCGTCAGACCAGGTCGGTGATCCGCGACAATTGCCATCGCCACCCCAAGTTCGGAGAACCCATGCGCCGTGCAACGATAAGACGCAAATCGGCAACCGGTTTTACGCTGGTGGAGCTGCTTGTGGTTATTGCGGTCATGGCTGCATTCGTTTCGCTTCTCATACCGGCTCTGCGCCGGGCGCAAAGCGACGCCAATGAAGTTGTATGCCTGTGCAATCTGCGTCAGCTTGGCGATGCCGCTGCGTTGTACACGGCTCAGTCGCAGGGATATTTTCCGCCAGCGTATTACAACCCGATGAATGATTTCTGGTACCTTAAATTTACCCGGCTTCCGAATGGCACGCGGCAGATGTCTCCCGGAATCCTATGGCTGGGCTGGACGCGTGACCAGCTGTCGGATCTATTGGTATTGCAGTGTCCATCGCTCGTTCGGCAATTTGGCTCGCAAACTTTATTTTGCGGCTACAACTACAACACCAGCTACATCGGGCACGGATCATTGGAAGCGGATCCCACGCCTGCCAATACTGCTGCCCTCACCGCGCCCGGCAAATGCGCGCTATTCGGTGATGGCGGATATTATGGTGGAATTGATTTTTTCATGCGGGCACCGGATCTCCTCAACCCGCTGCCACCCAATTCCGATGCGGTCAGCCCCGCTCAGCGTGCCGCGGGAACTCAGGCGTTTCGGCATGATGGCGGCACCAATGTGGCTTATTGTGACGGCCATGCCGCAACGGTTACTCACCGCTGTACAACTACCTACCCGACCCAGGCGTACATTGGGCCGGGAACAGGATTTTTGTCGCCCAATAATGCAGCTTACGAAACATCCCCCTGATCTCATGCGTCACGTTGTGATCTGGTCTCATTTACGCCTCGGCCCGCTTGATTTTATGACCCGTCCGGATAGATTGCCGCTGCGGAGGTATCAGCATGGCGGAACTTATCATCAGCGTGTCGGGGGTACGGGGTATTGTTGGTGATTCACTCACCGGTCAGGTGGCGTTTGATTTTGGCCGCACGGTGGCCAGCCACTTACTCCAGTCGAAAGCGGCACCCACCATCGTTATTGGTCGCGATTCACGTCGCTCTGGCCCCATGATTTTGCAGGCATTTTCCGCCGGTGCCATGGGGGCCGGAGCGTCCATCACCGATCTGGGTATTGTCACCACTCCCACCGTTGGTCTGATGACGCGCTTTCTAAAAGCGGACGCCGGCATTGTTATCACCGCATCGCATAATCCTGCCCCTTACAACGGCATTAAAATGCTTCAGCCGGATGGCATTGCCCTGGCAGCCCCCGCGATAGCTCAGATTAGAGAACGGTATGAGGCTCACAACTGGCTTTCCGGCAATAGCGACACCATTGGGCATTACGCCACCGATAGCCGCGGGCACGCCCATCATGTGCAGACCGTACTGCAGTACTTTGACCTTCGTCAGATTATTCAAAAACGCTATCGGGTTGTGCTTGACAGTATCAACGGTGCTGGCTCCATTCCCTCACCGATGCTTATGGGTAAATTAGGGGTCGAGCTGATTCACCACAACGGCAGCGCCGATGGGCAATTTGCACATACACCAGAACCGATCCGTGAAAATCTCACAGGCCTGTGTGACGCGGTAATCAAGCATCGCGCAGCGGTCGGCTTTGCGCAGGATCCGGATGCTGATCGTCTTGCCATCGTGGACGAAACCGGCCGCTACATTGGTGAAGAATACACGCTGGCATTGTGCGTGCTCAACCGACTGATGAAGAAGAAAGGTGCGGTTGTTTGCAATCTTTCCACCAGCCGGATGATTGATGACATAGCTGCCCGATTTGGTGTCACCGTGATCCGCACGCCGGTAGGGGAGGCGAATGTCGCGGGCCGGATGATGCAGGAAAATGCCATTATCGGTGGTGAAGGAAACGGAGGTGTGATCGATCTGCGGGTAGGGCCGATACGCGATTCTCTCATGGGCATGGTGAGTATTTTAGAATTAATTACCGCGACCGGCAAGACGGTGTCACAACTGGTGGCAGAAATACCTGCGTACACCGTTATCAAACATAAAATGGAAATGGATCGGGGGCGGGCTGATGTCTTGACTGAAAAAATCGCCCGTCATTTCGCCAGTTATCAGCCTGATCGACAGGATGGGGTACGGGTCGATTTCGGCGACCGCTGGGTGCAATTCCGCCCCAGCAATACAGAGCCCATCGCCCGCCTGATCGCCGAGGCTCGCGCTCCGATCGATGCGCAAAAACTGATCGACGATGTCCTGGCCATTCAATCCTGAGAGGTTCGAGTTTGTTGGCCGCATATTGGCGGCGTTTTGATGCCCGGCAGTGCGGGCGCTGCGTAATGGTACAGGTAATGAATTGTCTGGCTTTTACCTGCTGTTAAGATTACACTCACAGGCGTGATTCATGTGTCGGCCAATGTAGAGGAGGCTTTCAATGGGGCATAAACTTGGGCCGTTTCCATCCAACCCGTGGTTCAGTCCGTGGCACAATGTAGAGCCCGGCAGCGGTATGCTGCCGACGGTTTTCAACGCCATTGTTGAAATCCCGCTCGGTTCATCCAATAAATATGAACTGGATAAAGCCACCGGGCTGCTCAAACTGGATCGCGTACTGCATTCTGCGGTTTATTATCCGGCCAACTACGGTTTTATCCCGCAGACCATGGCCGATGACGGCGACCCGCTGGACGTGCTGGTGCTCGGCGCAGCCCCGGTTTACCCGCTGGTAATCGTTGAAGCCCGCGCCATCGGCCTTATGACCATGAAAGACCAGAATGAAATCGACCACAAAATCATTTCTGTGCATGTGAATGACCCGGAATACAATAGCTATTCTGATGTGCATCAGTTGCCGGCGCATAAGCTTTCCGTCCTCAAGCGGTTTTTTGAAGACTACAAATCTCTCGAGCACAAACGGGTGGTGGTCGATGATGTGCTGCCGGCGGAATACGCGTTTCCAGTGATTGAGCAGTCATTAATGATCTACAAACGCTGGAAAAACGGCGAGGATGTCAATCGCCTGCTTCATGTCGCATAGCGGAGCTGCCTGCAAATGAGACCCGTGTCATTGCGCGGCCGAACCGGGCAGATAAACCGCGCAGTTTGCGCCGCCGTTGTCACACGTCCACAAACCCCATAGCTCGTATCTGGCACTGCGGCGATGTCGGCCATGGAGCTGCCGCTTGCATATCGGGAGCCGGCTCCTTACCATTCAGGTTGGTACGGGTTCGCGACACTAAGCATTTAGTGCCGTTTCGGAATTGCCCGGGCCGTTGGATGTTAGCGTCGAGGTCTTTCATGGAGGAATTACCTTGGCTCAAGCCAGTAACCATCCCAGACTGCCGATGATTCCATGGGGTGACGTGCGCCGTCGCCCGGAGGATCGCGGTTCCAACAGTGTTATGGAAATACACTGCCCTCTCTGCGGGCAGGAACTCAAGGTGCCATCGCGCGCCATCAATACACGGTGTACTCATTGTCACAAGCACCTGTACCTGGAAAACATTGTCATCACCGACCTTTCAGCCCGCACGCGAATCAACACGTGCGGTGATGTGGTGATTGAATCCACGGGTCGGTTTTCCGGAGAAATGCAGGCCAATTCGGTCCACCTATCGGGACGCATGTTGGGATCATTGGTTGCGACGCAAAGCGTCACCATCACACGCACCGGGAAATTTGCCGGTGTCATTGCCACCCGAGAACTGCAAATTGCTCCTGATGCCGTCTTTCAAGGTGAGGCATTTGTGCTGCATGAAGATGGGACCGTTACCCATGTGCAAGGCGACCCGATCGATAGCTGATACGCAGCTCCTAGTCCGTTATATCGCTGAGCCGGCTTACGCTGATAACATGCGACCGATGAATCAGTACCCGCGCGCGGTTGGGGCGGACGCCGAGGTCGCGCGTCTGAAGAAGGTAAAAGTCCTTGGTGCTGCGGCTGTCGTTCATGTCATGCACGTCAGCTTCGCAAATCTCCAAAACATGCGGGGTTACCCGTGTGAGTTTTCCAACGTAAACAATGGGACTGGCGGTATCAAGAACCACAATTTCGCCGGATAATTCTTCCAGCAGGTCGATTCTGGCCGATAAACCTGAGTAGGATGCGTCGGATGCTTGCTTATTCATTTACCGGTTCCTTGAGAGTCACGCCACTAAAGATTATAGTGCCACCAGGGGGAAATCAGGGAGAATCGCGCACATCGGCTTGTTGATGTGCAAAAACGTCAACGCGGTCATCCGATCGCCTTATAGGGGTGGATTTATGGATCAATCAGTCTCCGGTTGTGTCAAACCTACGGCGGCTAAAACCATTTTGGCGGGATTCATTGCGGGCGTGGCTATCAGTGTGGCACTGCCCGCAGGTCTCTCCGCAATGACGGTTGATCAACATATTAAGATGCTGCAAGCACAAATTAAGCCGGGGCAGGCGGCTGGCCATGTGGCGCTGGCCCAGTATTTATATAACCAACACATGTACCAGCGGGCGTTGACCCAGATTAATGCGGCTTTGGCTATCAGCCCCAATAATCAAAATGCCATTCTGCTTAAATCACTTATTGTCGATGCGGTTAAAAATGGCGGTGGCGTAGTGAATAAAAAAGTCCGGCAGCATTCGGGCAGGACGATCAGCGGCTTACTCACACCGGAAGACATCAACAAAATCAGAATTGCCGAGTGGTCCGTATCCGAAGCACACCCGATACGCGGGGTGATTCTTCAGCGGGTCAAGACGCTCCACGCATTCTGGAAAAAATTCATCGCGCCCAATCCGCTTTACCAGTCACTCGATCTGACCAAAGTAGACTACACGCGCTTTGTCCGGCTGAATAATTTTGTGCGTCAGGCTCATTTGATCATGCGCTTTGGCGACCCAAAATTCATCAAAAAAGTCGTCATACGCGACAACCCGGCCGTCATTCGCCTGTTTCGCACCACCATTCAGCCGTTTGTACTGCAAAGTTGCAGTACGGTAGGTTGCCATCGCGGGCAGGACTTTCACGGCTTTAAAATGCTCGGTGCCCGATCCACGCCAACTTTAACGCAGACCTATACCAATTTTTACATCCTCTCAAAATATACATACCACGGCAAAAAGCTGATCGATCGTTCCAATCCTTATGATTCACTGCTGATCCAATATCTGCTGCCTCGCCGCCTGGCCGCTTACACGCATCCCGGTAAAAAGCCGCTGCAGCACCGTAGTTTTAACCAAAATTCGGTGATATCGTGGATATCTTCATTGGCGTTTCCAACGCCTGCGTACGGCATTAAATTCAAAATGCCAGTGCCGCATAAAGCTTCGCAATGAGCGCTCTACTTTGCGATGAATCCTACGTATGGGACCGCGATTGTTATTTACTTGCTGTAAGATCGCTCGGCGGCCAGCTCGCCGCTCTGAGGAGAAGCTTCTTGCACCTCAGCTTCTGCCTTGATTTTAAGCGCCTGTGGCGATAGCCTTGTGAATTCTTGGAGAGGTGGCCGAGCGGCTGAAGGCGTCGGTTTGCTAAACCGATGTACGGGCTAAAACCTGTACCGCGGGTTCGAATCCCGCCCTCTCCGTTGTCCACGGCGAGATTCCGGCTTTTCAAACAGCTATTTGCCAAGTGCCAATTGTGCCAGCTTTCCCAGGCCCTGCATTGCTTCACCCTTGAGCGGCGTAAATTGCCATTTTTTCGGTTCCGGCCAATGACGGTGCAGATGCCGGGCCAAAATTTTCTCGCCGCCCATGGTAAACACCTCTGCCTCGATGCGATGTATCGACCGCAGCGACTCCAAACGACGCCGACTCTCCGCCGTAAGTGCCTTGACCATCGCTGCCAGCATCTCCTCGCGCGTCGTTGCCAGCGTGAGGCCGCTGAATTCACCCTGCTTCTCTTCCAGCGACGTCCGATCACCTGCCAGAAGCGGGACAAAACTTACATCTGATAAGTCGTCCGGTTTTTCGGTGCGATTCGTTTCGCGCTCCTCCATGCGGGCAATTGTACGTTCAAGTAATTTCCAAAATTGCTTGTGAGACAGGTCTCTGAAAAATTCGTCGCGGATCCATTTAATGCTCGATCCTCCCGCGGCCATCGTGCTTACCGCCAGCCAAAGTGGTTTGACATGTTTGCCCGCGCCCAACGGTCGCCATAAAACATTATCGATCGGCTTGCACGCGTCAACCACCAGCGCCAGGACATCGCTGGACCCGGAGCTATGCACCAGGCGGCCAGGCCGACAATCCGTCGCCATGACCGCTGCGCTGGTATCGACAATTCCGGTAAGCACCGGGATGCCATCAGGCAGGCCAAGCCTCTCAGCTATGCTGAATTTTACCGTCCCCGCGATCTCATCGGCCCATTGCAGTTGGGGCAATTGCGAGCCCTGAATGCCGAAAAAATCCAACATTTCCTGCGACCAACCGGTTAATCCGGGGGTGTCGTAAAGACCGGTGAATCCCGCCTGCGAAACATCCATACGCCACTGGCCGGTCAGATGATGCACCAGCAGCGTGGTGGGCTGCACGATCCGGGGTCTTTTCTTCCACAAGTCCACACGGTTTTGCTTTAGCCAAAGCAGACTTGTCGAACCGATGCCACCAGGAACCGGCCGATTGCCGATGAGCCGCTGATGTTCCTTCCGGCCAAAATGCTCCTCAATTTCGGCCGCCTGCTTAAAGCTGCGCCGGTCCTGATGCGTGATCAGATTGGTCAGCGGTGTGCCTCTGGCATCCGCGAGGCCAATACCGGGGCATAAAGTGTCGATCGCAATGGCGTCCGCATGTTTGTGCTCTTTCATTACTTCGCCGATGGCGTTCTCAAATGCAGCCAATAGTTTGATGGCATCGATCTCAACGCTTCGTGCGTTGGCAATGGACGGAGTATCCACCTCATGGATCGTTTTTACTTTGCCATTTTTACACCATGCGGCTTTCACGGATGACGACCCGACATCAATGGCCAAGACACGCATCACAAAACCTCCTGCTGAACTTTATGCACGGTCCTCTGCAGATTTCTCACCTGATACGCAAGGGCAGCCCGATCGCGAGCCAATCAAGCCCCATCCAAGCGCTTGAATTATATCGGCCGCAATGGATTCCAGTGGTCGATCAGCGGTTGGCTGGACGATCATGGTTGCATGGTACCGGCGCAGCCACGTTCGCTGTAATTTAGCCAGATGCCGGGTATTAATTTTTATCCGCTCAACGGCCTCCTCCAGAGAGCATTTGCCATCCAGAAATTCAATGATCTCCTTATACCCTACCGCCTGCGCCGCCTGCATGGATAAACCACCTTTGCACGCCGCCAGATGCCTGACCTCGTCCACCAGGCCGTCATTTATCATCTGGCCAGCCCGCCGATTAATGCGCTGAGAAATCTCTTCGCGTGGTCGATCCAGTAATACCATTGGAAAATTAATATTCGGCCGACCTGTCTTCCATTGCCGCTGCAGATTGCTGATGGGCTGCCCGGTGATTTGATGAACCTCCAGGGCGCGGATCAGGCGGCGGCGGTCGTTGGGGTGAATGCGTTCGGCCGCCAGCGGATCGACATGCGACAATCGCTGATGCAAAGAGGCCGTGCCGCGCTCGTCTGCTTCACGATTAAGTTCTTCCCGAACGGCGGCGTCTGCCGAAGGGCCCGCAAATAGCCCCTCGGTCAGGGCCTTGAAATACAAAATGGTTCCCACCACCCATATAAGTGGATGCTGGCGACACTCATGATTCGCGATGATAGGCGCTGCGGCCTGCGTAAATTCAGCCGCTGAATAGCTTTCGGAAGGGGCAACCACATCCACCATCGCATGCGGAATCTGCTGGCGGATGCTGATTGGTGGTTTGGAAGTACCAATATCCATCCCGCGATATACCTGCATGGAATCAACCGCCATGATCGTCGGCATGGTGTGGTGGATGCGGTTATACTCAAGCGCAATGGCTTCCGCCAGGGCAGATTTTCCTGATGCGGTGCACCCCAGAATCGCCACCATGTTTGCCGATGAATCTGTCATTGGCAACATGATACTGCCGGACTATCGCGGCGACATGCCGGTACCAAAATTTTCAATTTTTTTCCGTCGATCCATCGCCTGGTTTGCTAATTCATCGGCACGCGAATTTGATGAACGATACACATGCGAAATTGACCAATCGGAAATCTGGGCAAGTTCTGCCATTGCCTGGGCATAGAGCGGTTTAAGATCCGGACTTTTAACCCGATAGCGACCGGTAATCTGTCGAACCACCAATTCGCTGTCGGCACGGATATTGAGTTTCAATACGCCAAGCTGCCGTGCCGCCTGTACGCCCCGAATCAGAGCGGTATATTCGGCCACATTGTTAGTGGCGTGCGGTAAAGTGTCGCCGAGTTCATATACCATTGTGCCGTCGGAGGTGGAAATCGTAACGCCAATGCCCGCAAGACCGGGATTGCCACGTGATCCACCATCAAACTGCATTTCTAATTGAGGAAATTTGCCTGCAGGAAACTTTGCGTCCATGTATTGCCGCGCTCCCGGAATGGGTGGTTATGGTCAGACCGCCGTCATTTGGCAGCGGTCTTGGTATCTGAGGATGGAACCTTTGCAAAATAGAGTATGCGTCCGCACGAGCGACACCGGCGAATTTCGTCGCGACCACGCAGGATGTTCAGATCCTCTCGGTTCAGCCCCATAAAGCACCCGCCGCAGGCAATGTTGTCCATATCGTCATCTTCAAATTCAACCGGAGCCATGGCGGAACCGGGATGGCGCTGGGCGATGCGCTCGTACTGCTTCAAAGCCTCGGCTGGAACTTTCCCTGCCGCGTCGACCCGCGCCGTCTGCAATTCTAAAATTCGCCGGTTGAGTTCGTCTACCTTTGCTGCGCTCGATGCTCGCAGCGCCGCCAGATTGTCGGCGGCACTTTTCCGCTTTTCCTGCTGGGCTTTGATGGCATCCGTAATTTCCTGGCTTTTAGCCATCAAAATTTCGGTTCTATTCTCAATTTCTGCCACCAGTGCCTTTTCTGCGGATATCTGTACCAGTATCGCCGAGTAGTCTTTGTTCGTTTTGGTTTCATTCAGAGCACTACGCATCTTATCAATATGCTGCCGCTTGACCTCAGTTTCCAATTCTTCAGCGGCCACCTTGGCTCGCACGTCGCGTAGTTCACCTTCCAACCGGGATATCTCGGCGTCAATCTTGGCTAAATACTCTTCTGCGGTTTTCTGGTCGCGGGTGACATTTTCAAGTCCTTCCTTGGTGTCGCGCAGCACCCTGTCGGTGTGGTGCAAATTCAGCAAGGCGGAAATCGTTACAAACTCTGGCATCGTTCACCTCTCAAGGAATCCTTGAGTGTATCCGTAGCACGACCATATGCCAACATGCCAATTTGAAAAATGCCAGTACTGCCGCCAATTCGCCGCGGCAATGCATTTGATTTGCGACCTGAAAAAGTGCCTGAATGTTGCCTTCGTTTGTCATGCAGTGGGGCAAAATGAGAAAAATTTTGAAAAATTCCGCTGGGAAACTATACGAACATTCATCCGGTGTGTATTATCTAGGCGTTCGGGTTCGGTAGGAGAATGACAGATGAACCAATCATCGGCGAATCAAACGGCAGATGGCCTTCGAGATGTCGTCGCGCTCAATTCAGAAATCTGTTCGATAGAGAACGGTGTGCTATGCTACCGCGGATACAACATCGATGATCTGGCTGAAAATTCCAACTTCGAGGAAGTAGTTTTTCTTCTCTGGAACGGACGTCTCCCCAGCCGGGACGAACTTGAATCGCTTCGGCTTTCCATTGCAGAGCAGGCTCAGCTTCCGGAGGGGCTGCTTGCCATGATGAAGGCATTTCCGCGTCGCACCACGCCGATGGAAGCCGTACGAACGGCCGCCAGTGCCATGGCTATGTTTGATGCCGAATCGGAAGATATGTCCCCGGCCGCGAATGGCCGAAAGGCTATCCGGATTCTGGGGCAGATGGCCAGTGTGGTGGCGGCTTATGATCGCATCCGCAATGATCGCGCCCCCCTGGCACCGCGCCGCGATCTGACGCTGGCGGGTAATTTCCTCTACATGCTTACCGGATTGCAGCCCGAGCCGCTCGCCGCCCGGGCCCTGGACAAGGCTTATATCCTGCATGCAGACCATGAACTTAACGCCAGCACATTTGCTGCACGGGTGGCCGCTGGCACCCTGACCGATATGCATTCGGCGATAACCGCTGCGATTTGTGCCCTCAAAGGCCCGCTGCACGGCGGGGCTAACGAACAGGTCATGCGAATGCTTAACGAGATCGGGACTGAAGGCCAGGTTGAACCGTACATCCGGCGCAAATTCGAAAATCATGAAAAAATAATGGGCTTCGGGCATGCTGTTTATAAAAACGGTGACCCGCGGGCGCGACATCTGAAGGAAATGTCACGACAGCTTGGCAAACTTACCGGGCAGGAACAGTGGTATCGCATGTCGACCAGCATTGAAGACATGGTAGTCAAGAACAAAAATCTTAAACCCAATGTGGATTTCTACAGCGCATCGGTCTATCACTACCTGCATATACCGTCCGATTTATTCACGCCGATTTTCGCCATCAGCCGTTCCAGCGGCTGGATCGCACACATTCTCGAGCAGTACAATCGGAACAAACTTATTCGTCCCCGGGCTAATTACATTGGTGAACGTAATCAAAAATGGGTTTCCATTGACCGTCGCTGATCGACCAGACGCGGTAAACCTCGCATGGTGCCCGGGGTCTCGATGGAAGCTTGCTTGACGTCAAGATTGAAACTGGTAATGAGCTGCAAATAATGAATGTCGTGGTAGTTGGACCACATCCAGATGATCAGGAAATCGCCATGGGTGGTACCATCGCCCTGCTGCGATCCCAGCAGCACACCGTAACCATTGTGGACATGACCAATGGAGAGCCGACACCGTTCGGATCGCCGGAGGTTCGCCAACGCGAAGCTGCGGAAGCGGCCAGAGTTCTTGGTGTACAGCGTCTCTCAGTCGGGCTGCCAAACCGCGAGGTGCTCTACGGCCTCGAACCTCGTCATCGCGTGGCGGCAATTTATCGGCAGTTGCGTCCGGATATCCTTTTTATCCCCTACAGCCAGGACGCTCATCCCGACCACCGTCAAGTGACGCAAATCGCAGAAGATGCCCGCTTTGACGCCAAACTGACCAAAAGCCGCATCCCCGGCGATCCCTATTATCCACCCCGTATCATCTACTACTTCTGCAGCCATTTGAGATTCAACTTTCCCGCCAGTTTTTCCGTCGATATTTCCAGTCAGATGGATACGAAACTCTCGGCGATAAAATGCTACAAGTCGCAGTTCGAAACTGGTCGAGCCCAGGCGGAGCAATGGCGGATTTTGGACCAAATACGCAGCGTAAACAGTTATTTTGGCTCGACGATCAAGCGACCGATGGCCGAGCCATTTTATGTGCTTGAGTCCCTTGGACTGAGCGATTTTGATTCTATAATCTTATAATTCACTGTTAGCCTATGGAGTGAACTATGCCCAATGAGATAGCCGACGAAGCCAAGTCGCTGGAAACCAACGGCGGGGAAGTAACGGTTAAAGGTTCCGTTCCCCGTATCAATCGCTTTTTTGAGGCGGTCACCAAAGTCGAGGGCAGCGATCTGCACATCAAGGCTGACGCAATACCGCGCATTCGCAAGGGTGGCCGGTTGATGCAGACCAGTTCACCGGCAATGAAAAATTCGGAAATTGAAGCCATGGTCAAAGAGATGCTTGATGCTGAGCAGTGGCATGACTTCTCTCATCGCGGATCACTGGATATTGCGTATTCGATCACGCCTGTGGATCGGTTCCGGGTAAATATTTTCCGCCAGCGGGGCATGGTCAGCCTGGCCGCCCGTCGCATCAATCCCAAAATTCCAAATTTTTCGCAGCTCAATCTGCCCCCCGTATTTGAAAAAATCGCAGAAAATGAGCAAGGACTGGTCATCCTGGCCGGCATCACCGGCAGCGGAAAAAGCACCACCATCGCCGCCATGCTGGAACAGGTTAATGAGCGGCGATCCTGCCACATCGTAACCATTGAGGACCCGATCGAATATCTCTACGTCGATAAAAAAGCCTACATCAACCAGCGCGAGGTTGGGCTGGATGTTGAGAGCTTCAGCGATGCCATTCGCTACCTGATGCGCGAAGACCCGGATGTGATTCTCATCGGTGAAATGCGCGATAAAAATACCTTCCAGGCCGCCGTGCAGGCCGCTGAAACCGGCCACATGGTGTTTTCAACCATCCACGCCAGTTCGGCACCCGGCGCCATCACACGCCTGCTGGAGCTTTTCCCTCCGGATATGCACACCAATATTCGCCAGGCCATTGCCACCAACATGAAGGCCATTATCTTCCAAAAGCTGGTGCCCTCCATTAAATCTGGTCTCGAGCGTGTGCCCGTGGTCGAGGTAATGCTCACCTCTCCTTCAGTCCGCAAGTACATCCTGGAAGGACGGGAAAATGAATTGGGCCAGGTAATTCGTGGCGAGCGACACGCCGGTATGATCGACTTTAACGACATGCTTGCCGAATTGGTCCAAAGCGAGTTTATCGCATCCAAAGAAGCATACCTGGCATCGCCCAACCCGGATGAATTGCGAATGCGCATGAAGGGTATTAAAACGTCCACCTGACCATTTCGATGGGCGTTTCATGGTGGTAGGGGAGCCGATCAAACCTGGTACGACGTGTCAGGCGTGGTTCGTGCGGAGGCCAGCGCGCTGGTTAGTTGGGGGTGCGTATCAGTATGCGAAGGCACCACTGACAGACTCTGTCCGGTTTCCATTTGGTATCTGGTATGGCCAAGCCTGATCTTGCCATCCTGATTGCTGCTGACAAGATTTTCAATCTGTGGTAACTTTACGAGGGTTGGCGGTCAAGCTGGACCGAATACGTATCGTTAAGTTCTATTTGCGTGGCGGTGGTAATGCACGGCTTTATCTACATCAACCCCATTTTTGCGGTCGTATGCTTTGTGGTTATCCTGGGTTGGGCAAGATTTGCCACCTGGATAAGCACCGATCTTAAACTGTTGACAGATCAAAATGAGGTGGTGTGGCGATCGGTTCTGCTCGGATCGCTTGGGCTAAATGTATTGCTATGGATATTCCTCCCCAATTTTGCCGCAGCGCTTATTGCAAATCTGGTGGTAATCGGTGCAGTATTTGGCTATTACACCAAAGTGCGGGTGGCTCAACTTGGTCCGCCACCCAATCCCATTGACATGCTCACAGGCAAGCTTGGCAGCACCAACGAACAGCGGCAGGCCAAAAAGTCCGCTGGACAACTTTCGTTGTCCTATTTAAACCCTTCAGGCCGTCAGGCAACGCTGCCGAAGGTGGATGACCCGGCGTATAACGGTCTTTTGCTGCTGGATAATTTGATTTTTCAGGCTTTGGAAGCACGTGCCCACAGAATAGACCTGGTTCCGTCCGAACAGGCGTATGACGTAATCTACACCACCGATGGCGTGGGGTATCCGCAGTCTGGAATGCAGCGCAGTACGGCTGAACCAATCATTCAAGCTGTAAAACTCATTTCCGGCCTGTCGCTGGAAGAGCGCCGGCGCCCCCAAAAATCAGCCCTGATTGTGTCCGATGCCGCTCACAATCGCACGCCACTGGCGGTGCGAACCAGCGGCACCACTGCCGGCGAAAAACTCACGCTGATCATGAGCAATTCAGACAATTACAAAATTCCGCTCGATAATATCGGTTTGTCGTCTGAGCAACTCTCGGCGATTCGCACCATCGCGTCCGACAACGAAGGGTTGGTTATCGTGGCGTCGCCATCCCATATGGGGCGCACTACCACACTCTATTCGCTTATCGGAGCGCACGACGCGTACACCCGCAGTATTCAGACTCTGGAGGTCAATCCGCGAGCCGATTTTGAATCCATCACCGTTACCACGTTTGATCCTCAAGCCATGAATGCCAGCCATAGCAAGACGCTTCAAAGTATCTGCCTTAAAGACCCGGATATTGTGCTGGTCGGTCAATGCCCCGATGCTGCCACGGCGGAAGTGATATGCAAATACGCCGCCAATGACCACCGCGTATACCTTGGTTTGCGGGCTGGTTCCGACGCCCCGACCGTTGTTGACCTTTGGCGTAAGCTGTTGCCTGACAAAGAACTGGCGGCTCGTCCGCTGCGGGCGGTGATCTGCCAGCGGCTGGTGCGCCTGTTGTGCCCCACATGTAAAATTGCTTATCAACCGGATGCCGAAACCCTGGCCAAACTGAATTTGCCGGTGGGCCGACAGATTCAGGCTTTTCGGGCCAACACGCAACCGGCACGTGACCCGAAGGGCAACTTGGTGAAGTGTCCTGACTGCGCGAGCCTTGGCTACCGTGGCGTAACGGGGCTTTTTGAAGTGCTGGTGGTTACCCCGGAAATTCGCAATATGATCGCGCATGGGCGGCCCGTGGATGAAATACGCAATGCAGCCCGCAAAAACGGCATGATGATGCTTGTAGAGCACGGCATCCGGAAATTTGCCCTTGGCATCACATCCATTCAGGAAATTACCCGAGCACTGAGTACTGACCGAGCCAAAAAACCGCGGGATGAAAAAATCACCTCAGCCAGCGGCAGCAGCACCACGGGTGTGGGCTATTCCGCTGCGGGTGAAAAAGAATCTGGCTAACTGATAGAGCGCTGAATTATGATAGTTGATCTTGTAGTTTTATTGTTTCTGGGGTTGATGGTATTCCTCATGGTCAACGAAGGGCCATTTTCCGCCATCATTTTGCTTTTCTGCAGCTTGATCTCATCGATTATTGCCATGGGGACGTTTGAGAAAATTTCGCATTTCTTTGGCAAATGGCCCGACATGGCGCGGGGTGTCGCATTTTTACTCACTTTTTTCGTCTTGTTGACGCTTACACGCACCATTTTTGACTTTCTGGTGCGCGATGATGTGGAACTGCCGCCTCTACCGGCCAAGATTACATCGGGTGTCGTCGGCTTTTTCATCGGCATGGTCGTTATTGGAACGGTATTGATTGGCGCGCAGATGCTTCCGCTCACGGCTTCAATTGCAGGCTACAACCGTTACCCCCACGGCATGGCGCGAAGTTCGTCGGCCATCTGGTTTGATCCTGATGGTTTTGTTGAATCCATCTGGGACCTGACCAGTGGCAACTCCATGGGCGGGTCGCCGGCGTTTGCCGCCATCCATCCGCACTTCCTCAAGGAACTTTATGGCTTGCGCTACACCGTTCAATACGCAGGCCGAAAGACACTTTCTCCTTCCCTGCTGAAGGTGATGGCCGCGGGAACCATTCCCAATAACAAGGCATCGCTGTTTCATATCCCGCCTATGCCGGGCAAAAAAATTCTTGTGGTGCGAACGCAAGTGGATCATGGATCCAAGCAGCCAGCCATATCGTCAGATGGCGGCTACTTCCGGCTTACGCCATCCGAGGTACGCCTCGTTACCACGGGCGGTCATCAATATTATCCGGTCGGGTTTTTACGCGACGGCGCAGTATTTCAAAAGCTGACCTTCAATTCCGCCATTGTTGACGACTATCGACACGTGGGCGGTCACCGCGTGGTGATACAAAATTGGATATTCGCGCTTAAACCGTCGCAGAAGCCTTATTTCATTGAATTAAAAGGCACCGCACGCGGCTTGCTTGCCGGGGCAGGCGTATCGAAAACTCTGGCATCATTGCCTCTGCATTATTACCCAAAACTTGCGTATGAAAATTCCAAACTCACTATCACCGTTGCCGCAACTGCCAAGGTTGGTACGTTGACGGGTGTGGCAGTGCCGGCAAATATCCGCATGATCAAAGTTGCAGGATTGGTTCAGGCGGCATATAAGCGGCTGGGCGTCATCAGCCGCGCCATCCAGAACAGCCAGCCGCCATGGTCAGATGCCGCCGCGCACACTACTGGTACTCCGAGTGCCAGTGAGGCGAACCAGTGGCGAAACATGGGGAATCAACTTATCGCCAATGGCAATTCCCACAAAGAACAGTGGTGGGAACTGCTGCAGGTCTTTGTAACCAGTCAGGTTGGCACCAATACCAGTCGATCACTGGCACGTGAGCGTCATTACTTCAACAATCAAATTATTCCGCTGCTCAACGCTCAAGAGCCAGTGAAAATTACCATTGCCCCCGGGGCATCGAAAACCATCCGCATTGCCCCCGGCAATTGGCAAATTATTCTCTGGAGCATTCATTCTTCGCACATGTATGTATGGAGTAAGGCCGCATCCGTAAAGATTGGCCAGGCCAACAGTGTTCATTTGGGACCCAACTCCAAGGTGGTGAGCTACGATCTGAGCAAATAACCAGCGGGGCGCTTGACGCGGGGCGGGGTCTGTAACTATAACCCAAGTGTGCGCTGTTTTGTTCGTAAGTCACGGCAGCGTTGTAAACGTGCCCGCATTCGGGTGCTGGTATTTATTAAAGGAGGCCTCTCATGGCATTTACACTTCCATCTTTACCCTACGATTATTCCGCGCTCGAGCCAATCATCGATGCGCAGACCATGCAGATCCACCATGGCAAGCACCACGGTGGCTACGTGACCAATTTGAATAAGGCCCTCGAAGGGAAGCCTGAACTTGAGAAAAAAACCGCCGAAGCAATTATTGCCGACTTGGCTGCAGTGCCCGAAGACATTCGATCGGCGGTGCGCAACAACGGCGGTGGTCATGTCAATCATTCCATGTTCTGGCAGATTATGGCCCCTCCCGGCAACGGAGGTGGTGGGGAACCAACTGGAGAATTGCTGTCGGCCATCAATTCCAGTTTCGGATCGGTTGCCGAACTCAAAGCCAAAATAGCGGATGCAGGTGCAAAACGTTTTGGTTCGGGCTGGGCCTGGTTGGTGGTAAAGGGGGGCAAATTGGTGGTCGGGTCCACCGCCAATCAGGACAATCCGCTGATGGGCGATGCCGTCGCTGGATTTTCGGGCAAGCCGATTTTGGGTGTGGATGTGTGGGAGCACGCCTATTACCTGAAGTACCAAAATCGCCGGCCCGATTATCTTGCTGCGTGGTGGAGCGTGGTAAACTGGGCCAAAGTGGCAGAACTGTATAAAGCGGCCCATTAATTATGTATGTGGCATCGGTGATCCTCGCTTGAGGGCCTCGATGGCTGCTGTGGCTGCTGATCCCAGATGGAGGTTTCATCCATGGGCAAGGCCAGTGTTGACCCCACAGAACTGCGACGCTTTGCGCAGGGGCTTAACCAGTTCAATAACGATCTCCAGACGCTCATGGCGGGGCTTAGTGCCCGAATGCGGGCTTTGGAAACCACATGGCGTGATCAGGAACAGAAAAAGTTTGCGGAAGAATTTGATCAAACCGCCAAAGCGCTTTCTGTCTTTCTTGAGGCGTCAGCGCAGCATGCCAAGGTGCTTATGAAAAAGGCTCAGCTGATCGAAAAATATCTCAGCGAACGGTAGGTTTTAGCTCATGCCAGAAGGCGCTAATGTTCAGTCGATTGAACTGCTCCGTGAACTGCAGGGCGTTTTATGGAAGTTTCGCGAGGCGTGCGTTGGGTCGCTGGACGATGTGGAATCCGAGCTGCGCCGAACCGTCATCTGGCTGGAGACCGAACAGGATACCTACTGGAAAGCTCAAATCCGCATCAGGCATGAAGCCTTAGAGCGGGCCAAAGAGGCCCTTCGCAGTAAAAAAATATTCAAAGACGCTTCCGGTCGTCCGCAATCCGTGGTGGAAGAGCAAAAAGCACTAAAGATTGCCATGCAGCGAATGGCAGAGGCTGAGGAAAAGCTCAGCAATGTCCGCAAGTGGGTCCGGGCACTGCAAAAGGAAATTGAGCTTTACAAAGGCTCGGTGGGGCGGCTTTCGCACAGCGTCGAATCTCTGGTCCCCGCAGCCGTACATCAGCTTGACCGCATGATGGTGTCGCTTGAGGCCTACGTCAATCTGGAAATGTCCGATCAAAACTCAGCAGCGGAGGCCAGCCAATCCGTCGGTTCCAACTTTGCCAACCGCGGCGAGGCTCTTGCTCATGCCATTTCTGCCTTGCCAACCCCGCCAACCGTTGAACAGCGGCAGGGTGCTGCCTCTTTGGATTCCATCAACGTTCCATGCCCGACAATCGCCCCCGAGTTTATCGATGCTATCGGCAGAACCGACTCGCCTCCGGCGGATATGCAGCAAACGCTGGTGTGCAGTTTGGCTTCAGCCCAAAATCCGGACTCATTCACGATTATGCGGCTCCCCTCCGCTGCCCCTGACGACAGCGGCTGGGTTTTGATCTCCGGTAACTCTGATGATCAGTCGTGGGGCAAAGTCCCTCTGCAACGTATGGCAACAGATGGCGACGAAATGAAAAAATGGCAGCTGATTTTGAGACTTCCTGTCGGCTTCAGCGTTAACGTTAATAAGGGTGCCGTGGTGCATATGACCAATGAATCGCCCTGAATTTTCGCCAAATTGCGAAATAATTCGGTGCGGGGCGTTGGCATTCAGTCATTTGGGGATTATGACGCATGGGCGTGCATGAAAGTCAGGGCCGGTTGGTCAAGTCATACAAGATGCTGCAGATGCGCTGGATGCAAATTCATACCGGGTGGAACGACGCCGCCAGCGATCGGTTTCAGGAAGCGTTTCTCGATCCGCTTGAGGCGGACGTGCGAAGCGCGGCCCAGGCCATTGACCACCTCGCCGTGGTGCTTGCAAACGTAAAGCGGGATTGCGAATAAAGCCTTAACTTCGTTTTGCTGGTATAAAAGGATTATGCAGCAGCTAGCCGATCCATCACAAGCAGCAACCCGTTCAGACAATAGCCGCCCGCACGTCACTGGCGCGCCCCTTGATTTGCAACGCAATGCCCTCAGAGATCTGATCTCGCTGGCGTCGGAATGTGCACGTCGCGAGGCAGAAATTTTTGAGGACTATGACCGCTTACACACAGCCCTTGCCGAAAAATTTGCTACCACCAAAACCGCCGCTGAAGCTCAATTTCAGGTTAAATTGCAGCAACTCAAGCTTAAGCATGAGGCCGAAGTAAGCGAAATTGAGCAAAGCCACGAAAATGCAATTCGCGCTCTGAAAAATCGGCATAAACAGGCCTGCACCAGCATTCTGTGGGATTATTCGGCCGCAGAAAAAAATATCAAATCAAGCCGCGATGAAGCCAAACTGCTGATTGAAACCGGCCTGGACGCAGCGCAAAACCGCTCTTCACACCAGAAGGAAACACTAAAAAAAGATATCGCAGCTCACCTGGAAGCTGTTGAAAATGCTTTCAAAAAAACCGCGCAGGTCATTTCACGCTTCTCTCTGATTCCACCTGGAATCGAACCCGATAAATTCAAAGCTCAAATTACCCCCGGCACCGGTGCCCAGAAGGTAATGACCGACGAGCTTGCGCTTGCCGAAAAACAACTGGCTTCTCTTGGCAAACTGGCATTGCCTCAATTTATGTCTGGAATTTTGCCCGTGCTCTTCTGCCTCGGGCTTTGCGGTGTGGTGGGTGTTGCCGCCCAACTGATCAAAGGCGGTTCTCCGATCCACCTCAAGACCGATGGAATTGCCGTCGGCGTTGCCGTGGTGGTGGAAATCATCGGCTACATCCTGCTGTGGCGGGCCGCCAAGAAAAAACTCTACAATGCGTCGCTGCCCATTATTGATGCGCTTTCCAAAAGCCACGCCGCATCTCAGATATTTGCCGACGCACAGCGGGCCGAAATCCAAAAAGCCTTCGAGGAAGCCCGGCAGAAGGGCCAGGCAGAATTGGGCCACCTGCGACAGCGCACGGCGCAGTCGGTTAAATCATTGCAGGATAAACGCGATGCACTCATGGCTGCCGCCGAAGCGGAACTGACCCAGGCAATCGCCACTGCCGATGGCGAAAAATCAAAGCGGATCCAATCTCAGGCCGCCGCATCCGCCGCAGAACTCAGTGCCTTGAACCAGTCACACCAGACGGAAATGGAAGCCCTGCAAAGAAAATTTAATGAAGACAACGCCGCCAACCAGGCCAAACGCGATCAAGCATGGCATGAACTTGAAAACCGCCTGGAAACCGGACTGGCGCAAATAAAAGCCCCAACCATCGCCGGTGCCGATGGGGGCCAGCTTGCTGCCCAGGCCAATCCAGACTGGAACCACTGGCAAGCCCCGGTGGAATTTCCCGATCTGATGCCCTTCGGCCGGTTAAGCGTCAACCTGAAGCAAATTGTCGATGCCGATGCGGCCGGGGCCCAGGTGCAATTGCAGTTCCCCCAGGCCTTTACTGTGCCCGCATCGCTGGCGTTCCCTCATGGCGCATCGCTGGCTGTGCTTCATGATCGATCCGGTCGGCTGGAGGCCATTGAATTTTTACGCGTGGTCATCCTGCGCATTCTTACCTGCCTGCCGCCCGGACGGGCACGCTTTACCTTGATCGACCCGGTCGGATTGGGGCAAAGCTTCGCCGGTTTTATGCGGCTGGCCGATTACGACGACGCCCTTGTCAGCGGCCGCATCTGGACGCAGCCGGACCAGGTTGAGCAACGCCTTGCCCACATGACCGAACATATGGAAACCGTCATCCAGAAATATCTGCGCAATGAATTTCCCACCATCGATGACTACAACGTCCAGGCCGGCGAATTGGCTGAACCGTACCGATTTCTGGTTGTTGCAGACTTTCCATCCGGATTTGGCCCCGACGCACTGCGCCGGCTTGATGCCATTGCCGCTACCGGTGCCCGCTGTGGTGTTTATGTATTACTTTCCTGTGAACGCCACCAGTCCGGCGATGCCGCCAACACGCTCGATAAAATGCTTTCACATTGCGTGGTTCTGACGCAATCGCCCGGCGGCTTTCAATGGCGCGATGACGTGTTTGGCAAATTCCCGCTCACGCTCGATAAGCCCCCGTCCGAAACCACCATGACCGCTCTGTTGGATAAAGTAGGCAAAGCCGCCAAGGCCAGCCAGCATGTTGAAGTACCTTTTGAAACGATCGCTCCAAAAGATCCGCAATGGTGGACCGGCGACAGCACCGCCGATCTGTCGGTGGCAATTGGCCGCATGGGCGCAACGCGACTGCAGTCACTTCGGCTGGGCAAGAATGTGGCCCAGCATGCACTGCTGGCCGGCAAAACTGGTTCTGGCAAATCCACCCTGTTGCATGTGCTGGTAACCAACCTGGCCATGTGGTACGCACCTGACCAGGTGGAGCTTTATCTGATTGACTTTAAAAAGGGCGTGGAATTTAAAACCTATGCCAGCCACCATCTTCCGCATGCCCGTGCCATCGCCGTGGAAAGCGATCGCGAATTCGGCTTAAGCGTGCTGGAGCGGCTGGACGCTGAATTGGCCTGCCGCGGCGAATTGTTCCGCGAGGCCGGCGTGCAGGACTTGCCATCCTACCGCCGCACCACCGGCAAAACCATGCCCAGAACCGTGCTGGTCATCGATGAATTTCAGGAATTTTTCACTGAAGATGATTCTCTGGCTCAGCAGGCCGGCTTGCTTTTAGATCGGTTGGTCCGCCAGGGCCGTGCTTTTGGTGTCCATCTGCTTCTCGGTTCGCAGACGGTCGGCGGCACTTCCGGCCTGGCCCGCAGTACCTTGGGCCAGATGGCTGTGCGCATCGCCCTGCAGGTCAGCGATGCCGACTCACAGCTCATTCTGGGCGATAACAATTCCGCCGCCAAGCTGCTATCCCGCCCCGGTGCCGCCATCTACAACGATGCCGGCGGGCTTATTGAGGCCAACAGCCCCTTTCAGGTGGCGTGGCTCTCTGACGAACAGCGCGACCAGTACCTTGAAGCCGTCAGCCAGCGTGCACGGAATGTCGCGCAAAGCGGCCATGCCAATTGGCACCTGCAATCTCCGATCGTATTTGAAGGCAACGCCCCGGCCGACGTGCAAACCAATCAGGCACTTAAAAAGCTCCTCGTCGCACCGCCACCGGAGACGATACCGATGGAACCTCAAGCGTGGGTTGGGGAGCCGGTTGCCATTAAGGATCCAGTATCTGTTACCCTTCGTCGCCAAAGCGGTGCCAACGTGATGCTGGTAGGGCAGCAGGAAGAACAGGCCCTTGCCGTGCTTAGCTGGATGCTAATCTCGCTCGGAGCGCAATACCCGCAAAATAGCGCAGCCTTTTATCTGCTTGATGGCACGCCGGCCGGCTCGCCCCTCGCCGGCACATTTACCCAATTATCAACCATGATGCGCGGCAATGTGCAAATGCCTGCGTGGCGCGATATTGAAAGCTGCATCACGGCGATTGCCGCTGAACTATCCGACCGGCAAAAAAATCAGAAAAACGATGCCCCAGCTATCATTCTGGGTATTTATGGCCTGCAGCGCTTCCGTATGCTTCGTAAATCCGAATCTGATTTTGGCTTTTCGCTTGGCGGCGCAGAAGAAGAAAAAAAAGCCGATCCCGCCAAAGATTTTCAGGAAATCATTCGCGACGGGCCGTCGTTTGGCATTCATGTGCTGACATGGGTTGATACCATGGCCTCCATTGAACGCACCTTTGATCGCTCCATGCTGCGCGAGTTTGACCAGCGCATACTCTTCCAGATGAGCGCAGCCGATTCCAGCACACTTATTGATTCTGTCGCGGCCAATCGACTTGGCTTTTACCGTGCACTGATGTGCAGCGAAGAGCACGGCACTATTGAAAAATTCCGCCCCTACGGTCTGCCCAAACCGGGCGATCTGCAGCCGAATCAAACCTGAAGACACATTTCAATGCGTACATATATCCACCGGTGCCGGTGGTTCGCCGCCGCTGGGCGCCCGGCCATATCAACCGCCGGTATTTCATGCCGCGCATCCGCCCTGTAAAGTATCATGCGGTGTGACGATAACGTGGGGGCAGCCCGCAT